>JADEYI010000451.1_pt1 | contig 57291 bp, 42 predicted proteins | sample 8542331 | NCBI WGS metagenome assembly JADEYI01 (sample SAMN16510988, study PRJNA670497) | mine drainage metagenome | isolation source: biofilm near Copperflume 1 | place: Germany: Marsberg coppermine Kilianstollen | collected 2018-02 | reverse complement strand
TTCACGCTTCACCCCCAGCCACCTCGTGAAAAAGGCGTTCACGCGCCGTTGGTATTCTTCCGTCGCCACTGCTGGGGCCTGCGCGTGGGTGCAGTTGGGCACCAGCCACATCTCCCTGGGACCACTGGCAGCCTTATAAATGCGGCGCGCCGAATCGACCGGGATAAGATCGTCGTCGAGGCCGTGAATTACCAGCACCGGACGCTCGCCCAGGCGAGAAGCTGCATCTTCAGGCTTCACCTCGCTTGTCTTCATACCAAGCATAGCCTCAGCAAAGCGTACGATCAGGGGAGCAAATGGAAAAGAGGGCAAGCCGAGGAAGGCCTTCACGCCAGGCTTCACCATGTCTACCAGGTCGGCGAAAGAGGAGTCGGCCACAACCGCTTTGATGCTAGGGTCATCGGCGGCTGCAAGAAGCGCGGTGGCTGCCCCCATCGAAACTCCAAGCACGCCCACGCGCTCTTTGTCTACATCGGGGCGCGAGGTGACATATTTGACCGCGTCCATGAGGTCCCAGCGTTCTGCGTAACCGAAGCTAACCGGATCGCCCTTGCGGGTGCCACTACCGTGCATATCAAAGAGGAAATTAGCGAACCCCGCCTGGTGAAGCATCTGAGCATAGCCTGCCATCTGCTCTTTACAACCACCATAGCCATAAACAAGCAATATACACGACCACGGAGCAGGTTGGGAAGCTGGACCAGGCACAAACCACCCACCAAGCGCTATCCCATCACGCGACGCGAACTCTACGCGCTCAGGCAGGGCTGTGGATTCAATCTGTAGCTCGCCGTCCATATTCTGCGGCATCGGCTCAGGAGCTACAGGGTGAATGAGGCGGCGCGCCGCCCACAAAGGCAAGCCGCCGAGGAGCAGCCCTCCCAGGCCAACCCCCGCAAGAGCACCACCACGCAACAATGAACGCAAGGCGTTCCTGTTCGCGCCATTCATCTGCCCGCTTCCGCCAACCTCTTTGTCATGCTCGATTGCTGCGTCCAAAGCTGTTACCATTGTTTTAGCCTTACGGTTGAGTCGCTCTTTATAATAATGCAAATCCCAGGGGTATGCTAGATTGCCTCCATGCAAGCTCAGGGCCTTTCCATTGCAAAGAGCAATCGGCGTGCCGATAACCCCGCGTCTCAACATTGACACGCACCCCCTAAAGCAAGTACCATTAGATTAGATAAGTGGGTGTAACCGGCACCCTGACTAACATGTGAAAAGCCGAGCTTATAAAACAATGACCTATCAAATACTTGCTATTGGAAGGAAGTTATAAATCATGCCCGTAACAAAAGATGAGGTGCTAAAGGCACTCAGCGTGGTCAAAGACCCTGACCTGGGGCGCGACCTTGTGACGCTGGGGATGATAGAAAACGTAAATATTGACCCCGATGGCGACGTTAGCTTCACCATTGTCCTCACCACGCCAGCCTGCCCCGTAAAAGAGCAGCTAAAACAGCAATCCGAGAGCGTTGTGCAGGCGATACCCGGCGTCCGCTCGGTGACAGCCGAAGTGACCTCTCGCGTAATGAAGGGCGCTATGACGCAGCGAGAGGGAATACCGGGCGTGCGCAACACGATAGCGGTCGGCTCAGGCAAGGGCGGCGTGGGCAAAAGCACAGTAGCCGTGAACCTGGCGCTCGCTCTGGCGCGAGAAGGTGCGCGTGTCGGCCTGCTCGATGCAGATGTCTACGGCCCCAATGTGCCGATGATGATGGGCACCAGCGACAAACCCCAGCAGGGAGAGGATAACAAGATCATACCTGTTGAGGCATACGGAATAAGGCTCATCTCTATGGGCTTTTTCATAGACGCTGATAGCCCGGTAATCTGGCGTGGGCCCATGCTTGCCAAGCTGCTGACGCAGTTCATTTATGACGTGCAGTGGGGCGAACTCGATTACCTGGTGATGGATATGCCCCCCGGCACAGGCGACATCCAGCTGACTACCGCCCAGTCGCTACCCCTCACAGGAACCGTAGTGGTCTCAACGCCACAGGATGTAGCGCTCCTCGATGCAGGCAAGGCGCTGATGATGTTCAAGAAGCTCAACGTGCCCATACTCGGCTTTGTGGAGAATATGAGCACCTTTATCTGCCCTCATTGCAGCAACCCCACCGATTTGTTCGGCCATGGCGGCGCGCAGGCAGCGGCTGCCCGGTTCGGCGTGCCGTTCCTTGGCGAGGTGCCTCTCCACCTGCGGATACGAGAGGCGGGCGACAGCGGCAAGCCTATAGTCATGGAAAGTCCAGACTCACCTGAGGCCCAGGCCTTCATGCATATAGCCAAGAACCTCGCAGCGCAGGTAAGCGTAGTAGCCTACCAGCAACAGGAAGCCAGGCGCGGCGCGCCCGTAGCCTTCTTCTCCAAGAGGTAAGCGACGACCGGGGATTAGAAGTTAGCTACTAATCCCCGGTACATGGTTCCCCATACGTTTGCCCTCTGTTATACTGGCGGAAGCAAATCTGTGCCTATGGGAGAGATATGTCCAGCACTTCTACTGACGCGCCGGAGCTTCCCGGCGCTCCGGTGAATCAAGGCTTTGAACCGAGCCTCGCCCCTCGTGAGGGAGAACTGCTTTCGCTGCCTTTTGACCAGTATGGCCGCATGCAAACTGTGCAGCACATCATGCATTCTCTATATGCGGGGATAGCCCCACAAGCCACTACGCCTGAAACCCCACACTTCACCATGCGCGTGCTCGATGTGGGCGGCTACCCTGGCGTGCTCCGGCATTTCCTGGCGGGAGATGCTTACGATCTGTCGGTGCTTGATGTGATGCCTGATGACGGCTCAGTGCCCAGCTATACCCAGGCCTCGGGCCTCGACCTCCCTTACCCTGACCACTCTTTCGATGTGGTCACTGCCCTCGACACACTGGAGCACATACCCGATGGTGACAGGAGCCGCTTTCTCTCGGAGATAATGAGAGTGGCGCGCTATGCTGCCGTGCTGGTGAATCCTGTGCAGTCTGTGCAGGCCGACCTGGCCGAAGAAACGCTCAACGAATATATCCACTGGATACTCGATGCGCAGCAGGAGCAATTGGCTGAACATCGAGAGTACGGCCTACCCGATTTCGACGCCACAGTAGCGGCCTTTGAGGACGGCGGTTGGCGCACAACGCATTTCCCAACTGCCAACATTTACAACTGGCTCCTCATGATGATCGCCAAGCACTACCTCATCTCGATGCGCGACGAGCGCGCCAGCGCTTTCGAGCGCACACTCGACCGTTTTTATAATCTCACCTTCTCCGACAGCGACCGCGCAGAGCCTGCTTACAGAGAAGTAATCGTAGCGGCCCAACCCGAACTACAAGGTGTGCTGGAACAAATCAGCGCGAGCTACCCGCCTGTACAGGGCGATGATGCCGCCAACGGAGTGCGCTTACAGCTGTCGCAGGTGCTGATGAGCATCTTTGACCTCAAAATAGCCAACCACGAAAGCAAGCTCCTGCGCGCCCAGATGGAGAGGCGCGACCAGCACATAGCGGGCATGGAAACGCGCATAGCCCTTCAGAACGTCGAGATGAACACTTTGCGCGACGCTATAGATAGTATGCAACTGGAACGTGAGAGCGTAGCTGACCGCGAAAAGGCAACCTCAGAGTATATCGCCCGCCTCGAAGAGGAGATGCGCAGCAAGGACGAGCATATCCTTTATCTGGAAAAGCTGCTACAGGCGGTGCAAGCAGGCAGGGTGATGCGCCTCACACGCACGGCTTCTCGCTTCCTCGGTCGTAAGTAAAAGTGAACCACCCACCCGACTATACACCACCTGAAGACCCACAACCTGCTACGCCTGAAGTCGCCCCTATGGAGGCCAGGGCCCCGCAGCCGCTCGCTCTGCCGCAGCCTCGAACCCCTACACACGGATACCCAACTGTTACGGTCGTGGTGCTCAACTACAATGGCCTCAAGCACCTGCAAACGTGCTTTACTTCACTCCTTGCCCTCGACTACCCCCAGGATCGCCTGGAGTTGATGCTGGTAGACAACGACTCCTCTGATACTTCTCTCAGCTTCATGCGCGAGTATTTCCCGCAGGTTCGCATCGTTGAAACTGGAGCCAACCTCGGCTTCGCGGCGGGCAACGACTACGGCGCGGAACGAGCTACAGGCGAATACCTGGCGATCCTTAATAACGACACTCGTGTGGACCCCCAATGGCTGAAGGAACTGGTGAAGGGTGTAGAGACGGGCAGGGAACAAGGGGTGGTCTGCACCTCGTCGCTGATGCTTGATTGGTCGGGCGAACTGATAGACTTCCAGGCAGGCGCTCTCAACTTTCATGGCTTCGGCTTCCAACCATCATACGGGCTGCCCGTAAAGGGGCGCGACATTCGCCCCCGCGATCTCCTCTTCGCCTGCGGCGGCTCAATGCTCATACAACGAGATATTTTCCTTGCTGTGGGAGGTTTCGACCCCGATTACTTCGCCTTCTTCGAGGATGTGGACCTCGGTTGGCGGCTCTGGGCGCTGGGCTACCGTGTTACCCTCACCCCAACAGCCATAACCTATCATCGCCACCATGGCACAGCCGAGAACATCCCACACCACCGCACCCAGGTGCTTTACGAGCGCAACGCCCTCTACACGATCTACAAGAACTACGAAGCTGACAACCTGCAAAAGATACTGCCCGCTGCCCTCTTGCTGCTGGGGCAAAGGGCTGTCCGCTTCGCTGAATTGGGCGGGCTGGATTTAGCCGATTACGACCTCGCTAACACCACAGGAAGCGAGGGAGCCACCGAGAATATACACCGCAATGCCATTGCCACGCTCCTCGCCGCCAACGAGTTCATGCAAACCTTAGACAATTTCAATAGTAAGCGCGAGTGGATACAGGCTCATCGCAAGCGCAGCGACGCCGAGCTATTCGAGCTATTCGGTCAGCCTGGTCGCGTGCATCTCCTCAATCATGAGAGCGATACGCCCTATGCAGCAGCCCACTACACCTTAATCCACGAGCTTGGTGTTGAGCCGCTGTGGAGCGAGCAGCCCAAAGAGGTGCTGGTCATCAGCCCGGACGTGCTGCCCGTGGGCGACATTCCCGCAAGTGGCTCCGGCATACGGGCCTGGGCGCTCGGCAAAGGTCTTGAGAGCCGGGGACACCACGTCAACTTCACCATGCCTGCCGCCGCGCTCCAGGGCAGGGAAAAGGAGGTGCCCGGCGAGTATGCGCATGGCGCGTGGACACCCCAGAACTTGCAGTCTCTGGTAGATGCCCTGGCGCCCGACGTGGTGGTCTCCTGTGGTTGGCCTAACCTGACATGGCTCAAGAGGGCAAACTTGCCCATAGCGCTCGATCTGACCGGACCTCACCTTCTTGAGCGGGCTTATCAGGGCCATCTTGATGTGCAGGCCAATGCGAAGGAGAAGATCGCTGCACTCAAGCGCGCGGACTTCTACTCCTGCATCGGTGAGCGACAGCGCTATTATTTCACCGCTTGGCTGGCGCAAGCTGGCGTCGAGGTGGACCAGATACGTGATGCACTGGCGGTAATACCTTATTCCGTAAATCCTGAGCAGCCTGTGCATCACTGGCCCGAAAAGTGGGGGGGAACGCAAGTGCGCTTCATATATGGAGGCATCTTTCTCCCCTGGCAGAATCCTGCCCCAGCCCTACTCACAGTTGCCGCAACCCTCGAAGAAAAAGGGGGCGGAGTGCTGGAAGTTATAGGTGGTAAGCACCCCTTCCATGCAGTGGACACCGGAAGCTTCGGCCCTCTAGTTGATAAGCTGGCAACCCTACCCAGAGTTGAGATGTCGGGCCTGTTGCCGCACGATAAGCTGGTGGAACGTTACACCCATGCTCACGTTGCGGTTGACGTTATGATGCCCAACGCCGAGCGCGAATTGGCCTTTCCCAGCCGCACAGTCCACTACTTCTGGTGCGGATTGCCCGTTATTCATGCAGCCTTCAGCGAAGTCGCGGATTACATCCGCCATTATGAAGCGGGCTGGATAGTGCCACACGATGACCCAGATGCGTTGCGTAATGTCGTGATTAGCATATTGGCTGACCCATTGGAAGCCCTCAGGCGCGGCGAGAACGCTCAACGCCTGGCAAGGGAGCATTTCTCCTGGAACCGCACGGTAGAGCAACTGGATAGCTTCGTGAGAAATCCATACATCCGGAGCGGGCGCCTTTCACAAAATCAGGCCGATAAAGAGGCGCTATCACGCCAGCAAGCCAAAGCTGTAGCTCGCGCAGCCTACATCGAAGCGGGAAACCAGAAGAGAGGCAACGTGCAAAGCGCACCCGGGCTACAAACGCTCGCCACCAGGCGGCGGACGGTTGCGGCCCAGTTGGCAGCCAGATCAGCAGCTATGCTCAAAGATATGGTGCCGCTCAAAGGGAGCGAGGCCCGGCCCGTCTACCAGAGCGACGAGCCACGCTTCGCCCTCAAAGAGCTGATCGGCGGACACAGCCATGGACAGCGATTTCTGGCTCCGCATGGCGGTCTGTCAGGCGTAACAGTGACAATCGGCACTTTCGGAAGGAGCAATAGCTGCAAGTTGGCGCTGCATTTGCGTTCTAACCCCGGCGCCTCCAGCGACATATACACAGCGGAAGTCCCTACATACGGCCTGATAGATGGCGAGGTTGTCACCTTCCGCTTCCCCACTATTCGCGACTCAGCCAATAGATGGTTCTATCTGGTGGCTGAGTCGCCCGATGCCGTCCCGGGTGATGCTGTCACCCTCTGGGCCTCAACTTCTCCCAGGTACAACGGCCAGCGCTACGAAGATGGCCTTCCAGCCGCAGGCTCACTCGCTATAACTCTGGATTTTCGAGAGGCTTTTCAACCCAATACCTGACGACATCATGATAAGCAACGACAGTCGCGACAAGAAAATAACGCCTGCGGACAACGGCAGCCCGGCAGCTACTGTCTCGGTTGTCATCCCGACCTTTAACAACATATCTATCTTGCGCGACTGTCTACAGTCGCTGCGCGAGATCAATTACCCGGAAGCACTGCTTGAGGTCGTGGTTGTAGATAACGGCTCATCGGACCGCACAGCTGACCTCCTGGCAACGCGATACAGCTGGGCCAGGCAGATCAGGTTGGAGGAGAATCGAGGCTTCGCCGAGGCGTGCAATAGGGGAGCTGCTGCCGCATCTGGAGAGTACGTAGCCCTCCTGAACGATGATGCGCTGCCTGACACTCAATGGCTCAATGCGCTCTTTGCAGGGCTGCACGCCGGTGGCGAAGGGGCGGTTTGCGCCGCGTCACGCATACTCTCGCGTGACGGCCAGGAGGTGGAGTTCAGTGGCGCCTCGGCCAACCTCTTTGGAGTTGGGCGGCCACGCTCGGCCTGGGGGTGGCCCGATACACCGCAGATGCCGGTAGAAGGAAGTCCACTCCTTTTCGCATCAGGCGGGGCGATGCTCATAAACAGGCGTACTTTCCTCGATGTTGGGGGCTTCGACCCGGTCTTCTTCGCCTACTTTGAGGACGTTGACCTGGGGTGGAGGCTGTGGGCGCTGGGGCACAGGGTGGTTTATGCGCCCGGTGCTATTGTACGGCACATCGGAGGGGCCACCGGCTCGCGTTCCGGCGCCCATAGACGGTACACGTTGTGGGAGTGCAACTCGCTCGCTACTATCATCAAGAATTATGAAGAGGGCAACATGGAGCGTCTCCTCTCAGCAGCCGTATTGCTGCTCTACAAGCGGGCGATCCTCTCGGCAGGCGGCTCTTTCTCTTCCTCTGACTACAAGCTGACCGCGCCCAAAGACACCAACATTGCGAACACCGAGCAATTGCCGAAGATAAGCATTGCCCATCTCGCCGCCATCAACAGGCTCAATGCGCATCTGCCGCACTTCATGCAGGAGCGCAGGCGCATCCAGGCGCAGCGAGTGCGCTCGGATGCCGAGATATTACCCCTGCTGGGGAGAGCCTTCGAACCGCAGTTCGCAGGCACCGAGTACGCAGAAGCGGCCCGCCGGCTCGCGGCATCTCTGGACCTCTACGCCATCACCAACGAGGCCGCGCCTAACCGCCTTCTCATCGTCGCATCGTCAGACGAAGAAGATAGTGGGAAAGCGCTTGCGGCCAAACTACAGCAATACGGGCGTATCGCACTGGCGTCGGTGGTCAGTGGACAACACCTTGCAACTTCAGAGATGCGCGAGGGCTTCATCCATCACAGCTTGCAAGCCAACGATCCTAACCTTCGCGGCTTGATCCAGCAGGCCGACGCGCTGATAGCATTACCCGGAGCCGCGACGCTGCGGGCAGTACAGCAATCGGAGACACCCGCCGCAATCTTAGGGGGATACCCGGCGGCTCAGTTGCCGCCCGGTGCGCTTCACGTTACAGGTATAGACGATCCAGCGCTCATAGACTTCTGCTTACGGCCCCGCTGACCAAGCTTTACAGCCTCGCAAAGCAGATAGCGGAACATCCCATCCGTGCAGGGCAGCCGACCGTTGTCTGGATACTTTACTGCGCCCCGAAACCTTTGCGCCCCGTTACCGGTCGCTCACCGTATAAAGCGAGTTCGTAATCAGCCTCCGAGCGTGGACAACCCGTTGCGCCGGAAAACATGTTAGGCCATATGTAGGAGCAATAGTAGGAACTAGGTACCCCTATTGGGGCATTGACTCCCAGGTTCCTGTCGGGTACTATTACGGCACCAGGATGCCTGGATAGTCCTCATAATTCTTTGTGGAAATTTAAATTGATTCTGCACGCGGGCAATTGGAAAGTTGATAGTAGCGAGATCAAAACCAGCGAGCTTGTTGAGCGCCTGCGCTGGGTAATTGCTATACGCTGGACTGTGGTGGTAGCTTTGCTGCTGGTAGGGCTGCTGGGGCGTCTATGGCGCAACGACAGCGTTCAGACGAGCCTCGTTCACCTCAGTCTTGCTGCTATCGTGGCCCTCTACAACTATTTCTATCTGCGCTACACTGAGGGTGGCAATTTCGGCAAGTCACCCCTCTTCCCCGTGATACGCTTCGCGCAAGTTCCAGCCGATTTACTTGTCTTCACGGTGATACTCCACTACTCCGGCGGAGTTACCGGCCCCGTCTTCGTCCTCTACTTTCTCTACATCTTCGTGGGCCTCTCTATCCTGCCGCCCTCCGGGGCGTACCTCGTGGCCGGAACCGCAGCCCTTTGCTATGGGGGCCTTGCCCTGCTTGAGGCTCTGTGGTTTGCGCCGGCAACCGGCAACGGACCTGCGACTGTTGCGAGTGGCCCAGGCCCCATGCTCCTCTACTACCTCGGCTACTTCCTGACAGTGTCGGCTACGCTGATGATTACAGCATACATAGCCAACTATTTCGCAGGCTGGCTCACCCGTGATGAGGGGACAATACGACGACAACTAAGCGAGATCAACAGCCTCTACACCTTTACGGGCGCGATGTCGAGCACCCTGAGCAGCGAAGAAGTCATACAGAATCTCGTGAACACGGCGGTGCAAGTAGAGCACGCCGACGCATGCTCACTGCTTCTCTTCAATGAACGAGGCGAAAGTATACTCATGGCCGCCAAAGGTCTGCCTGCCGAGCAGTTCGAGAAGTACCTGAGCATGCCTATTCCGATGAACCCGCCCGAGCTCTTCCGAACACTTGTAGTCAACGGCAAAGGCATCTACGCGCCTGACGTGGACACAATAGCTAAGCTGCGCCATGTTCTGTTGAGAAGCACAACCCGATCTTTCTATGCCCTGCCCTTGATGAACGAAGGCGAGGTGACCGGCACTCTCAACCTCAGCTTCGACAAGCCGTACACCATGTCTAGCAGCCATTGGAACGTGCTGAAGAGCATGACCCAGCAGGCGGCTCTCGCTATTGAGCGCACACGACTCTTCGCTGACGCCCAGCGCGCAGCCCGAGAAATGACCGGCCTTTACCATATTGGTCTCGCCACCACCTCATCCCTTCAGATTGACGAGGTGCTTCACCTGATCTACGAGCAGGTCAATCGCGTCTTGCACCCTGAGACATTTTACATCGCCCTCTACGACGAAGACCTGGCTGAACTCAGGTATGACATATTCATCGAAGCGGGCGAGGCGCTTCCACCCTTCAAAGCACGTCTGGAGAGCGTTGGTATTTCGAGCTGGGTAGTTCGTAACCGCAAGCCGATTTTCATCCGCCGCTGGGATGATGAAACAGAGCAGATGCCTTTCGAATCCAACGTAGTAGGCGTGCCTACGCAGTCGCTTATCAGCGTGCCTCTGATCGCCAAGAACAAAATCGTCGGTGTCATGTCGGTGCAGGCCCTGGAAGCCGAAGCCTTCGATCAGAATCACCTGCGATTGCTCACCTCTATAGCAGGTCAGGCCGCACTGGCTCTGGAGAACGCCAAACTACACGAGACAGTCTTTGAGCAGGCACAGCGCGACTCTTTAACCGGCGCTTATAATCACGGCACGTTTATTGACAAACTCAACAGCGCGATCCGTATTGCCCAGGCCGAGAAGCAAACCGTCGCTCTCATCATGCTCGATGTTGACAGCTTCAAGCAGTACAACGACACCTATGGCCACATGGTTGGCGATGACGTGTTGCGGTCCACAGTGGCTGCTATCCAGAACCACCTCAAGAGCGTAGACGTTGTAGGCCGCTGGGGGGGCGAGGAGTTCGCCATCGTCCTCCCCGACGTGAGCCGTCAGCAAGCCAAGCTGGTCGCTGAGCGGATAAGACAAACAGTGGCAACCAACGTCATGAAAGACATGCACAACAGGTCTATACAGTCGCCAACAGTCAGCCAGGGCCTAGCAGTCTACCCGGAAGATGCTGTTCACATTGAAGAATTGATAGACAAAGCCGACGCCGCCCTATTCCGAGCTAAAGACCTGGGCCGCAACCACATCGCCGAGTGGATTGAGCTTTACAACGAGCAAAACCCCCTCACGTTGCGAGCAAGCGGCTGAGGTTATGTCAAGCTCGCTACTTGCCTGATAGCCCTCTCATTGGTATAATTCCTGGGGACGCCCTCCTCGCTGATCATCTCAGCCTAAACCGTCGTGGCAGCGTAACGCGGTTGCGCCCCATTGGTCACAGGCCATAGGCAATTCTCACCCCATACATTGATTGCCCCACAGAACAAAGGCATTTATGACAGCTTCGCAAAACGGATATAGTACGCCTGAGTACGACGGATCGCCCCTCCCTTCGGCGCCGCAAATGGGCAAAGCCGACCTTCATATGCACACATCGCTAGGCGACGGCCTCGCCAGCGTGCAGCAGATATTCGACTTCGTAGAAAACTACACCGACCTTGACATTATCGCCATAACCGACCACGACGATATTCGCGGCGCGATGCAGGCTCTGGAGCTTGCCGAGCGGCGCAACTACCGCTTCAAGGTCATACCAGGCAACGAGATTACCACCAGACAGGGGCATCTACTCGCTCTCTTCGTGACGCGCGAGTTCCCGATGCTCAAATCGCTTGAGGCGAGCATGGCGGCGATTTATGAAGCGGGTGGCATGGCGATAGCTCCACACCCCTTGTCGTGGCTCACAACCTCAATCAGAGAGAAACAACTACTGATAACACACGCGGGGAAACACCCCTTTCACGGTATCGAAACGTTCAACCCTTCCTATGCGGGACGCGTCGCCCATTCAAGGGTCAAAGAGCTGAACCGCACAGTGCTAAAGCTCCCGGAGTTCGGCGGATCAGACGCGCACGCCCTCTCTATGATAGGCAAGGGTTATACATTCTTCCCGGGGTCAACAGTAGAAGAGTTGCTGCGAGCCATCAAGGAGCACAAGACCTCCGCCGGAGGCACCTTTATGAACTTGCGCGACCACGGCGCGATAGCTGCCCCCAACCTCTGGAAAAGCATGATCGTTCACCCCACATACAAGGTCAAAAGGGCCGTTAGCAGGCGCTTCAAAGGCAACGGGTAAGCGTTCCATATATGCCGGGCACTGCACTGAACATAGGGCTTGTATCCCCTTATGATTACGCCAGCCAGGGAGGAGTGACAGAGCACATCAAGCACCTCTCAAGAGAGCTGCGCGCTCATGGACACACCACCAAGATCCTTGCCCCATTCTCGACTGACCGCGCTGAGCTACCTGCGGATGTATATGCGCTCGGTTCTGTCACGCCTGTGCCCGCCAACGGCTCTGTGGCCCGTATCTCGCTGTCGCCCGACCTCAAACGTACCGTACGCGCAATCCTTCGAGCAGAGCGCTTCGATGTAATTCATCTTCACGAGCCGCTGATGCCTGTGGTGCCCTGGTTGGTGCTCCGCGACTCCACCACCGTAAATGTCGGCACCTTCCACGCGTTTGGCGATTATTCTCCACACTATGCAATGGGCAGGCCATTGCTGCGGAGCTTCTTCGATCGCTTGCAAGGGCGTATCGCCGTCTCGGCCTCAGCCTTCGAGTTCGTGTCGCAGTACTTTGGCGGCGAATACGAAGTCATACCCAATGGGGTAGACGTGGCGCGCTTCGCCGCAGAGCTGCCTCCAATTGGTTGGATGCGAGATGGAAGGCCCACCATTCTTTTCGTTGGTAGGTTTGAGGAGCGCCGCAAGGGGCTGCGCTGGCTCCTGCAAGCGTTGCCTATCGTAGAGCCTTATTTCCCCGACCTGCGTGTCGTTATCGCGGGCAAAGGCGACCCGGAAGAGGCCGCAGAGTGGCTGCCGTTGCGCGACTACTCACGCCCTGACCGGCAAGTATACAGGTCGGCAGGTTCAGCACTCGAAGTGGAGTTCACAGGCTTCGTTTCGGAAGAAGATCTGCCGCGCTACTATCAGTCGTGCGATCTCTATTGCGCCCCCTCCACGGGCGGCGAGAGCTTTGGGGTGGTGCTGCTGGAGGCTATGGCCGCAGGCGCGCCGGTCCTCGCGAGCCGCATCCCAGGCTATGCGAATGTACTCACGCATGGTAGAGAAGGCTTCCTCGCCGAGCCAAAGAACCCCGCCAGCATAGCCGCAGGCATTATCCGGCTCCTCAGTGACGCGGCTCTCCGCCAGTATATGAAAGAAGCGGGCAGACGCAGCGCCAACCAGTACGACTGGCCGATCATCGCCGGTCGTGTCCTGGAGTTCTACGAGCGTACGATGGCGCTGGGCGTTCCCGTAAAGGCCCAAAGACGCAAGCTGGTACGTGCAAGAGCATAGACGCTCGCGTAACCACCGGAAGAAGCAAACCCTCAGGACTCTCCGATCAGAGCTTCAAAGCTCTGTGGTATAATATTCGCTCGTGAAGCGTTCGACAGAAAGCTTGGAAAGCAATGAAACGCAACATTGGCGGCCAGCCCTCTATTGTCGCTGGCAGGCCATCAGCCGCCGGCACTACAAAACGGAGCCTTCTATTTTGTTCAGGGAGGGGACTAATTGCTAACACAATTGCTGCAAGCCTGGGCACGAGGGGTGGCCCGACGCGCGGCGCAGATATTCGTCAAGACGCCTGTTACTCCGAATATGCTAACGCTATTTGGGCTGGTGCTCAACCTGGTCGTGGCGGTGCTCCTGCTGAACAACCACCTGGTGGCCGGCGGCATCATGATTATTGCCGCCGGGCTATTCGATATGCTCGACGGCGCCCTCGCCAAAATCACCGGCAGGATGAGCTCGTTCGGTGCCTTCCTCGACTCAGTAGTGGACCGCTACTCAGAGGCTATCGTCCTCCTCGGCCTGCTGCTACACTACTACACACAAGCACAGACGCAGGGTCTCCTAGAGGTAGTGCTAATTTACGTCATCCTGGTCGGCTCGATGATGATCAGCTATGCAAGGGCACGAGCAGGTGCCCTGCATATCGCAAACGAAGTGGGCATCATGGCCCGGCCTGAGCGCATTGTCCTATTAGCGCTCGGCCTCATCTTCCAAACTGTACTTCTGCTGCCCATCCTCTGGCTCCTTGCTATCGGCACGCAGTTCACCGCCATCCAGCGCATAGTATACGTCTGGCAAGTCACAACCGGAAGGAAAGAAGGCAAGTAGATCTGCACGGGGGTTAGGGAGATGGGAGTTTAGCTAGGAAGACATAAATCCTCACAGAACCCTGTAGCAATATTAGCCACCTAAGCCTGACTCGACAAATCAACTTGGACGTGCGCCCGCACCAGCTCAGGATTTAGCGAGCTGCGCCTGGAATGCGGCTCCTCCTCCACCTTTAGCTGGCCGCAGGCTGCCGCTATATCCACTCCCCGCTCAATGCGAACCGTGGTAGAGATACCCGCCTCCTCGACTATGCGCTGGAAAGCATAGACCTGCTCACGGGGAGTGGCCTGCATGCCGGTACCCGGCACCGGATTGAGTGGTATCAAGTTGACGTGGCAGAGCATCCCCTTGAGTAGCGCACCCAACTGGCAGGCGTGGTCAAGATGGTCATTTTCCCCGCTGATCAGCACATACTCGAAGGTAATACGCCTGTGTGTTGCCTCAAAATAGCCTTTGCACGCCCGCATAAGCTCAGCTATAGGGTATCTGCTGTTCAGAGGCACCAGAGAAGTGCGTAGCTCATCGTTAGGCGCGTGGAGTGAAACAGCCAGGTTTATCGCGAGGTCCTCGGTTGCCAGCCGCCGGATTTGCGGGGCTACACCTACTGTAGAAACGGTAATCCGCCGGGCACCCATTCCAAGGCCCTGAGGCGAGTTTAGCGTTCGGATCGCTCCCCAGAGATTCTTGTAGTTGAGTAATGGCTCGCCCATTCCCATAAAAACTACGTTTGTAATAGCATTGACGGCATGCCCCTGGTCAGCGCTCAAAGTATAATCCGGCGTGTGCCAGGCAGATTCATCTAGCTGCTGTGGAGCCGTTCGGGGCGCACTCGTCTGCCCCGCTTCTGCCTTTTTCCCTGAGTAACGGGGGCCGCGCTGAATTGGCGGCAGAGGGCGGTGAGGGTGGCTGCGCAGCCACCTGTTGAAGTAAACCACCTGCTCAACAATCTCACCTGTCGAGAGGTTGCGGGTGAACCCCATCTGGCCTGTAGCGCAGAAAGAGCAGCCCATCGCGCACCCCACCTGCGACGATATGCAAACAGTGGCGCGGTCATAGTAGAGCATAAGCACAGCCTCGACCGTGCTGCCATCGCACATCTTCATTAGCAGCTTGCGCGTCCAGCCGTCCACCGAAATTTTCTGCGCGGCTATCTCAGCAGAGCCTATCCGCAATGTGGCATCCAGCTTCTTCCGCAGATCCAAAGGCAAGTTGCTCATCTCCGAAAAATCGCTGACCAACTCCTTATACAGCCAATGCAGCACCTGCTTGGACCTGTAAGGTGGCTCGCCCCACCCGGCCAACAGCGCAGCTAGCTGATCAGGGCTCAAATCAAAAATGTTGCGTTTGGTTGGCACTGACATGAGGGACGTACGCTGTCCAGCCACTTGAATACCGTTCATACCCTGATTATACCAGGATAAACACAATCACGGCATAGAGACGCATGGCGGGAACAACCCGGGTGCAAGGCTAACTTAGACCGTGAGGAAAGTACCAAGCGCATCCAGCGCCGCCTGCATTGTGGGGAAGGTCCGCAGCGTGATGCAGGTCTCTGAAACAAAGATAGATAAAAAGAAGCGGGCCTGCGCCTCCTCAACAATCGCCCAACCCGGTTTATCGGGGTCTACATGCTGCACTCCCAGGTATGCCTTGACTTCACCAAGGGCTAAAAGCCCCAGTCGGCGGCTCCGCCCCCACTGAACAATGCCCTGTTGGGCATACTCGTCGGGAACGCTGTCCCACTCCGGTCTATATTCTGCGTGCCATCTGATAGCCAAGCGTAGCTTATCATGATCCAATTGCCGGGCGCTCCCATCAAGAAAGTTGGGCTTCGGCATTATTAGCCACAAAGCCGGAGGGCGATAGCCTGCTCATTAGCAACTTCCGTAAGTCCCAATACTATAACACCAGGAGACACTCGATAGCACCCTGGAAAGCCGATGGACTCGTCAGGCAAAAGGCTATCTCAAACTTGCAAATGAAGCGGCTATTGACATCCCCCCAGCTATCTGGTATATTTAGCCTAGGCTAAATTAGGTGAGGCTAAATCTAAGGTGAGCAGGGGTCTATGGGTGAAGCTGTAAGCGACGTTGACGCCGGTGGTAGCGCCAGCGATAACGTAAACGAGCAACAAAGCGAGGCAAAGAAGGGGCAGATTCGCCCAGGAGATGTGGGCACGGTTTCGACGGCGCATGAGGTGTTGCAAGGGCATAGCACACACAGAGGTATAAAACAAGTTTTGCCTTTCCTCGGTCCGGCTTTCATTGCCTCCGTCGCCTACATAGATCCCGGCAACTTTGCCACCAACATACAGGGCGGAGCGCAGTTCGGTTATCTGCTGATATGGGTGATCATCGCCAGCAACCTGATGGCTATGTTGATCCAGATGCTGTCGGCCAAGCTAGGCATCGCCACAGGCAATAACCTCGCCGAAATGTGCAGGCAGCGCTTCCCGCGTCGCGTTGTTTGGGCGATGTGGGGCATATCAGAAGTGGCGGCGATGTCAACCGACCTCGCCGAGTTCCTGGGCGCCGCTCTAGGCTTTCATCTACTTTTTGGCATACCCCTCTTGCCGGCAGCGATTATCACAGGTATCGCAACCTTTATTATACTGGGCCTCGAAAGTCGAGGCTTCAGGCCTCTTGAGGCGGTTATCACTACTCTAGTAGGAGTTATAGCCGTCTGCTACCTCGTAGAGACAATCCTGGATAACCCTGATTGGGGCCTTATATCGGCGAATGCTATCGCCCCGCGCTTCGACGGCACACAGAGCGTGGTGTTATCTGTCTCCATCCTCGGTGCCACCGTCATGCCGCACGTCATTTTTTTACACTCCGCCCTTACCCAAAACCGTATTGTCGTAAGCGACGAAAAGCAGCAGCGCAGGCTATTTCGCTTTGAGGTGGTGGATGTTATAATCGCTATGGGGCTGGCCGGCGTGATCAACGCAGCCATGCTGATCATGGCAGCCGCGACCTTCCACAGTGGAGGCCTCACCAACGTGGGCAGCATTGAGGAAGCCTATCGTACGCTGGAGCCGCTCCTCGGCAGCGCGGCAAGCGTTCTTTTTGCTGTCTCGCTGCTGGCCTCAGGATTATCATCATCCGCCGTTGGAACCATGGCCGGCCAGGTAATCATGCAGGGATTCCTTCATCGGAAGGTACCTATATGGCTGCGCCGCATGGTCACTATGATACCCGCGCTTCTCGTCATATGGAGCGGCTTTGATCCAACTCGAGCGCTGGTTCTTAGCCAGGTTGTGCTCAGCTTCGGTATACCGTTTGCCTTGATACCTCTGGTGATGTTCACGAAGCGGAGAGATCTTATGGGAGCGCTGGTCAACCGCAGGACTACCACAATCGCTGCAAGCCTCGTTGCTGCCATTATAGTTGGCCTCAATCTCTTCTTGCTCTACAGCGTCTTCGCCGGAGGCGGTATATGAGCAAGCACTTGACGCGCATCCTGGTACCGCTGGACGGCTCACGCCTTGCTGAGTCGACGCTGCCCGTCGTCTCGGCGCTCGCCAAATGCGCAGATGCGAAAATCATCCTGCTGCATATAATCGAGGAACACGCACCCCATACTGTGCATGGAGAGCCTCACCTGGCATCCGCGCCTGATGCCCAAGATTATCTTGCAAGGCTGGCACAGAGCATTATGCCCGGTTCCGATGTAGAAAAGCATGTACACGACACTGAGGAGCATGATGTTGCCCTCAGCATTGCCTCTCATGCAGACGAATTAGGGGCTAGCATGGTCGCGCTCTGCGTACATGGTCGCAGCGGCCCGAAGCGACTGGTATTCGGCAGCATTGCCCAGCAAGTGCTGCGGCGAGTGAACGTGCCTGTGCTCCTTGTGCCCGACCACCCTGCAGAGAACTCAACGCTTGACCTGCTGCTCGTGCCCCTGGACGGCACAACCTCCGCCGAGGCATCGCTGCCAATCGCCTCCGAGATCGCCTCCTCCTGCGACAGCGAGCTTTATCTGGTGAAAGTGGTGCCTACTGTCAGCACCGTAACCGGAGACCGTGCGGCGTCAGCACGCTTGACACCGATCTCCACAGCAGCCACGCTAGACACTGAGGAGGTGCAAGCCCAAAGCTACCTGCTCGATATAGGTGAAACCCTCAGATCACAACATATCCGGGTGGGGGCAACGGTGAGGCGGGGAGAGACTATCCCGTCGCTCGTAGCAACCGCACATGAGGTAAAAGCAGGCGTTATCGTGCTGGCAACACATGGACGGGCCGGCCTCGGCACCTTCTGGATTGGCAGTGTAGCAGCAGGACTGGCAGGCAAGGTTAGCCAGCCTCTGCTTCTCGTACGCATCCCCGGAGAGCAGTAGCATGGTTGAAACATCCTGCAAACTTCAGCCTTTTATACGACTTCTCGCAGGGAAAGCAATCAAGCTGTGCTCCCAGCAATGGACGCAGGCTGCAACTCTACCCAGCCTTGTGACCATCGGGTGTCATCACTGTTCGGGTCGTAGTAGTCTACTCTTACGGGATATGTCTCCTGCGCGTTGGCGGGAAAAACTAACCGCGTAATCGAGCCTTTGCCTGGATAAACATTCGGGTAGCGAAGCGAAGCCAGAGACAAAGGCTGCCGCAGGTAAACGGCCCGGGCAAGCATGGATACATCGCCGTGCGTCACCCCAACTACTATCTCCCCGGGGTGCTTACGACGAGCCATTCTCACGAACTTTTCTATCCGCCGCCACAGGTCGCGAATACTCTCGTCCTCAGCATTGATGGGGTTGTCGTAAAAGTTGAAGCCTATTGTCTCCAGGTCGCTGTGTGGCCTCCCCTGCCAGCCGGTAAGCACTTCGGCCAGCAGCCGCGTCACGCGCAGTGGCGCGCCTGGGTGTGGCGTCGAGATAACGCGTGCCGTCTGGCGCGCTCGTAGCTGGGGAGAAGTATAGAAAACCGAGACAGGCTCTTCCGCCAGCGTCAACGCCGTGACCTCAGCCTGGCGCTCACCTGGAGCGCTCAGCCGGAAGCGCGGCAGCCTTCCATAAAGCACATCGCCTGGATTATGCACATCGGTGTGCCGCACAAGGAGAATAGTTGTACCACTTACGGCTCTGCCGCCTTTAGCTTTGCCCATCAGACGGTCTCGCCCGCAGAGGTTGCGGCGGGATCATTACTCCCCAACAGCCAGCGCAAGTTTCGCGCAGTCTCCGCACGTTGAATGGCCTGTGCTAACCGGTTGGCGGGCACAGTTGTTACCTCTTTCAGGCTGCGCGAATAGCCCATTATGTAGCCTGCTGCTAAAGCGAAGGCATCCAGCTGGGCAGGGTCAACAACCACAAGGTTGCCGAGCAATTGACCTTCGTACAACGCATCGGTAAAGATGCCACGCACGCCCTCTTTGTAGACGCGATCAAGCACAGGCTCATCATAGATAGAGGATGCCAGCACTATGCGCTCAGAACCACCCGGCGGGGTGATGACGCAAACCTCTTTCGCGCCCGCCGTCTTACCTACCGCAGTAAGCAAGCTGTGGAGCGCCGAATATGCAGCCGTCTCCAAACTTCCCCCAGATATCCTCTAAGAACGAAACCTCCAGGACAATAGTCCAATCGTAGCCTCACTAAGGCTAAGCAGCCCGCCCCGCTTCCATGATGCCAATCCCTTTACCCGCTACGCCCTCATAACCACCCGCCTGAACGCCTCGGCATACTTCAGACCGTGCGGTGTGGCTATGTCGGCGGCGCGGCTCTTTATGCGGCCGGCAAGCTCTGTGGCCTCACCAACCTGGCTCACGTGCAACTTCAGTGCCTCAACCTTATCCTCTATTGTATTACTTATGTCTACCAGCACGTTAGGCTGGTCTGTGCCCCACAGATATATTTCTTTGACTTTATGAGGCTCCAAACCCTCTTTTGTCTGCTCCGCGAACTGAAGCGGGTCGCGGGCGGTAGGGTATATAGCGTCCACAGTAGCCTGGCCGATAGCCCTGTGATCAGGGTGATTGATAAACTCATTATTGTAGAACAAGGTCAGCGGGTCGTGGGTCATCACCGCGTACGGCTTGTAGGTGCGTATCATGCGGGTGACAGCGCCACGCAGTTCGAGATTGGGCAGAAGCTCCCCATCAGGGAAGCGCAGGAAAACCACCTCTTTCACTCCCAGTCTGGCGGCAGCAGCACGCTGTTCGCTCTCACGCTGGCTGCTTAGCCGCTCGCGCGTCATTTCCCGGTCCGGTGTGCCCTTATCACCGCTCGTAGCCACAACAAAGATAACTTCTATGCCGCTACGCACCCAGTTGGCAACCGTACCCGCCGAAGAGAACTCCGGGTCGTCCGGGTGCGCCGCCACGAGGAGAACCCTTTTCTGATGCGCTTCCAGCTCCTGGTCAACAGGCCCAGGCCGCGCTATGTGCGTCATTGTAGGCTCTGTTGAGGCGGGCGTCTCTACCCTCTGACCGCTACTCTGATTCTCTGCCATCCTGCTATTCTCCTTTTATTTAGGCCTTTATCTGTAAGCATTCAGAGTAGGGGTGCAGGGGCCTTGCCCCTGACGGGGTATTAGGGGTGTCCCCTAATCTCTCCTGATAAGAGTTCCCCATCCCACGTGTGGGAGGGGGTTAGGGGGTGGGCCTTGCCCTTGTACCATGCTCGCCTATTGCTCTGCTCTACCCCAACTCTGAACATTTACCTTTATCTCTTTCTCTAGAGAGTAACATTCCTTGCACGATAGCGTCAAGGGAGTTAAAATCTGCCCATGCATAAAGACGAGATAGCGCTGAAGGAGATGGTCTTTTTCGGACGTCACGGCGTGAATCCTGAAGAAACGACGCTTGGGCAGCGCTTCGGCGTTGACATATCAGTGTGGCTCGACCTTTCAGAAGCTGCGGCGTCCGACAGCCTGGAGAAGACGGTAAGCTACGCAGGCCTCTACAAGATAGTTCGCGCCGAAGTAGAGGGAGAGCCAAGCAAGCTTATCGAGCACCTGGCCGGGCGCATCCTGAGCAAAGTCATGCTCCACGATAAGCGAATAGAAAAGGCAAGAGTTACTGTAAGCAAGCTGCAACCACCGCTCAAAGGTAGCGCCACCGGCTCGGTTGCGGTCACACTGGAGCGCGAACGCAGCGCCTGATCATCCCATACGTCAAGGCGCAACTTGACGTATGGGGTGGCACGTAACTTGCAGAAGTTTAAGACCCTGGCAGCCATTCTTATATAGCACTCCTGTGGCTGAATATGTCCTTACCGCGACTCTTTTATATGGCTAAAGTAATAACGGAATACCAGGCAGACCAAACCTCTATCACGCTCCAGGCCGTGGGGGCTTTCATCCATCGAGGCAACCGCTACGGCGGCAATCAGTGGCCTTTATTCATGCCTGACCACGAAGCGGGGGCTTCTTCTCACCAGGATCGGGCGAAGGTAGAGGCCAAGGATGTGCTCGTGGTCGAAGACGAGCCTTACCTCTGCGACCTCATCGCCGATGTACTGGAGGCCGAGGGTCATAACACGCGCAAAGCCTCTAACGGCCTGGAAGCTCTCGAGCGCCTGCGCGAGCAGCGGCCCCAGATAATCCTCCTCGATCTGATGATGCCCGTGATGGACGGTTGGGAGTTCCTGGCAACTCTCCGGTCGCACCCTCAGTGGGATGGTATCCCTGTCGTGATCATCACCGCCGTTTACGATGTAGCCCGCACCAAGCGTGACACAGGCGCGAGAGCAGTAATCACTAAGCCTTTTGATATAGACCAGCTAGCCGAGGCGGTGCGCATCTACGCGGACTCGTGAAACGTGATGGATTACGGATAATGCCTCTTTATGCCCCACGCAATACGCAATTCTCATCACGCTTCACGTTCGGCATCTCCCCACATGCCCATTGGCCTATTATCTCCCCTCTCCTGTATAATGTTTCTGCGGCCTTGCACCTGACCCTGAATGAAAAGTAACTCTACAGGTGGCGCTATAGCATTATGTCCAGTAAACCACGCAAGCGGGGACCCTCACACACCTCAACTTCAGCCACAGCCGAAGTCAAGAACAACACGGGGGCAGTCTCCGGGTATATACCCACGACCGGCGCCGGGCGTACCCGCAGAGGCGCGCCTAAAGGGCTGCTCTGGGCAATAGGAGTAGTTGTTGCCGCCCTGCTTGTGTGGTTGGCGCTGGCGCTCTTCGCGCCCGGCTCGCTCCCCGATCTACTGCGGCCACAGTCTAATCAAACGCAACCTGTCATTGCCACCTCAGCTACAGGGCGCATCTGCTTCGTCAGGATGCGAGACGATGCTGGAAACAACGACCTCTTTGTGGTCAACCCTGACGGCAGCAATCAGCAGCAAGTTACCCAGAACCTTATAGTAGAAGGAACCGATAGCTGGTCCCCTGATGGGCGCCGTATCTTGCTACAGGCAGGCATCAATAGTATTTCTACTGTTGTGAGGATCACAGTTGGGCCCGATAACAAGGCGACCGAAGCAGTACAACTCACAGCAGACATAAAGGCCGACAGCGCGCAGCCCGTCTGGTCGCCCGATGGCACGCAAATCGCCTTCCAGTCTAAGCGCGAAGGAGGAGATTGGCAGGTCTTCGTTATGGACGCTGACGGCAACCGCAAGCGGCGCATCTCAGATGGCAAGAATGCCGCCTTACAACCTGCGTGGTCGCCCGACGGCAAAAGCATAGCCTACATGCAAGGCGCGGCAGCGCAAGACCAGCCGAAAGAACTCTATATTGCCCCTGCATCAGGAGGCACACCTAAACAGATCACCAAAATGGGAAGGAGTCTCAACCGCCCCGTCTGGTCGCCCGATGGCACGAGCATTGTGCTGTATGAGTATTTGGACGCGCGTAACTTGCCTATAATCATCATGAATGCCGACGGCACAGGGGTGCGCACACTGGTGCAGGGCGGAGCCAGTGTAGGAGCACGCTTCTCCCCATCGGGCGATAAGCTGCTCTACTCCGAGATTTCCGCTTCCTCTTCCACATCGGGCACCGATATCTTCACAATCTCGCCATCCGGTGGCACGCCTACTAACCTCACCCCCAACTCCGTCGAGGACTACCAGCCTACATGGTCGCCTGATGGCAAGTATATAGCCTGGTCGGGCAGGCAAGGAGGGGTATTCAAGATTGTGCTTGCCAATGGCGACGGATCGAACCCACAAACCCTCACCAAAGGAAACGACTACCAACCCTCCTGGGGGGTTTCCATCAAGTAAGAAGCAACCGGCGATGCCCGATTAGCATATGACAACACCCCTGCTCGTTATCGTCTCAGGCCCACCCTGCACGGGCAAGACCACACTCAGCAGGCGAATTGCTGAGGAGCTGCATCTTCCGCTGGTCGCCAAAGATAGCATCAAAGAGCTGATGTTTGAGCGGCTCGGCTGGAAAGACCGCGATTGGTCAAGGCAGCTTGGGCAAGCCACTTATGATATTCTCTACTACTTTGTGGAGGTCCAACTTGCAGAGGGCATCTCGCAGATCGTAGAGAGTAACTTCACTCCAGAGCTCGCCACGCCGAGATTCCTGGCGCTCAAAGGGAAGCACAATTTCGTGCCATGCCAGGTGCTCTGCTACACCGAAGGCTCAGTACTGGCGCAGAGGTTTACGCAACGCGCCAACTCCGGCGAGCGCCACCCAGGCCACCTGGACCATCTAAACTACGAAGAATTACAAGAAACGCTGCTAAAAGGCAGATACAAACCGCTCGACGTAGGCGGCACAGTGATAGAGGTGGATACAACTAACTTCGCTACGGTTAACTACAAAGCGCTGCTCACCTCTATCAGATCAGCGGCACCATGGGCAGGCGACGCACGTTAGGACAAACATCCAGTTGCCGGTCGTCAATCGTCGTAAAGAGAGACAGCTTAAGGAGTAAGGATGCGACGGGAGTACCCGATTCTCGAGTTTGACAGCTCACCTCATGCAGTGCTTGAGCCAAAGAAATTGATCAAGCCCGCCGACGTGCCTCAACACGCTGTGGCATGCTTCTTTCAAGATGTAATCACAAAACTCACCCAGGAGCACGAGGCTCGCATCATACACAGGCTCCAGAGCGAGATCGGCACGCACCCCGTCTACGAAATAGCCCTGAATAGCAAACGCCTCGCAGTCTTCCACCCAGGAGTAGGAGCGCCACTGGCGGCGGCTTTCCTCGAAGAGATGATAGCCCTCGGCTGTAGCAAGTTCATAGCCTGCGGCGGAGCAGGTGTGCTCGACTCGAAGATCGCCCTGGGCCATATAATCGTGCCCTCCATTGCTGTCCGCGACGAAGGCACCTCCTACCACTACCTGCCGCCAGGCCGTGAAGTCAGCGCGAGCGAGACAGCAGTGGTCGCTATCGAGAAGACGCTGAGCGCCCACAGCGTTGACTACCTCACAGGGAAATGTTGGACCACAGATGCTATCTACCGCGAGACCCTGAATAAAGTGCAACTCCGCAAGGCTGAAGGCTGCCTGGCAGTGGAGATGGAGGCCGCAGCTTTGTTTGCGGTCGCCAGCTTCAGGGGAGTGGAGCTTGCCCAAATGCTTTATGGCGGCGATGATGTAGGCAGCGAGGAATGGGATTCCCGCCACTGGCAGACCCACGCCTCGGTGCGCGAAAAACTCTTCTGGCTCGCCGCCGAGGCCTGCCTGCTCATCTGACCTCCGCATACGCAATAAATTGTCTTATCCCGGCCTCAACACTTACAAGAAATACTGCGTTTGCATTATCAAAAATGCGAGTACAAGATCGTAGCTTCATGTAAAATACCTGTGCAGCACAAACAAAGGCTGCCTGCGCAACATACCGGACAACAGCCGAAGAGCAACGTGGTAAAGCAAGAGGTCTACCTTCCATGTATAGTCATACCAACAATCCATTTGCCTCCGTACCGCAGGTAGACGCCAGGACAGTTTACGACCAATGGGTAAATGGCGAAATAGGCATCGTAGACGTAAGAGAGCAGTCCGAGTGGGACCTCGGCCATATCGAAGGCGTTGAGCTTATACCTCTGGGGCAACTACCAGAGCGCTGGAAAGAGCTGAATCCCGACAAAAGATGGGTATGCGTATGCCGCAGTGGCAACCGCAGCAACTACGCCGCGGCGGCACTCTGTGAGGCAGGAATAAAGGCCGCTAACATGAAAGGCGGCATGCTCGACTGGAAGGGCGAAAAACTCCCTATCACTCCTCCCGGCATAGTAGATTCGCATTAGAGATTAGCGCTCAACAGCGTAAACGGCAGGCGAAACTGGAAGGGGAAAGCGCCCCTCAGCTTTTTCCACAATATCGGCGGTTGCCCTACGAAGTTGTATAATATAGTTCCGAGCTACGCGGCTGCGGCTTACCAAAATGCTCCCACGCCCCTGGGAGAATACACCTAACATACACGGAACCAGAAAGCATGACGTTCGTCATACATGTGAGCGAATTTATCACTCGCCTGAGCTATCCGCGCCTGCTTATCACTCGCGCCTATCCATAGAGCCACAAAAAGAATATGCTAAAACGACGTAGACCCGCACTCATCTCTCGCGCCGCTCGTAGAGCCGTGCGCATCTTCCTGACTCTGGTGATCCTGGCAACCTCACTCGGTGCCACAGCCCCAGGACCTATCTTCAACAGTCCAGCGCCGGTACGCGCCCAGACATTGATTACCGCGGGTGATAAAGAAATCTTCGGCATGGTAATTCGCGACCCTTTTTATGAGTACAACACAGACCCTGTAAACTACCACGAAGCTCCGAACCGTACCGCCCTGGAGCAACAAGCCAAGGAGCTTGCGGCTGCCGGGGTGCGCTGGATCCGTATGGAGTTCTTTGCTGACTACGATGGCACTGTGCCCGCAGGCGATATAAACTGGTCAAAATACGACTGGTTTATAAACGAGCTTGCCCCCAAGTACAACTTGAAGGTGCTGGCGCTTCTCAACGTGGGGATGGTCTCCTTTGACGGCAAGACCGTGCGCCCGATCTCCCTCAATGATCCTGCGGACGGCGGAGGCAGCGACCCAGGCGACGGCTCCAACCACTTTATTCGCGTCTTTACAGGGCGGGCGCAAGCTATAGCCGCTCGCTATGGCAACGCCATAAGCGCGTACGAGATTATCAACGAACCTAACATCAGCTTTGATCTGTGGCAGGATAGCAGGAACGGCTCGGCTGAGATGAAACCTGACCGCTACGCGGCCCTGCTCACAAGCGCGTACAGAGCTATCAAGGGGGTGTCGCCTCAGTCACAGGTTATTACGGGAGGAATGCTCATTGGTTCGCCACCGGAGGGAAAGAACCACGACCAGTTTGATTACCTCTACCAACTGTACGTATCGCCCTGGGTGAAGCGTTACCAGGAAACAGAGAGTGGCAGGCCGGGATTCAGCCAGGTGCCTTGGGACGGCATCGCCTTGCACCCCTACTTCCTTGAGCCGGACAAGTTGTTCGCAATACTCAAAGACTTTGCTCGCAAGCTGCAGGACCGTGGCGACTACAACAGCAAGCTATGGATAACCGAGATCGGAGCAGAAGCCAAGCCCCCGGAAAGTCCACTCGATCCACCAAGCAGCGATGAAATCAAGCAAGCCGACTATCTGCGCGCTGTTTACGCGGGCATCCTGGGCGACAGCGAGCTAAAGGCGGCTGTGGCCCACGTCTTCTGGTTCAAATATGAAGACTTTGTGCCCGGTAACTATACCTACAACTACGGGCTGGTGCGCCTTTTGGAGACGCCTGATGGCAAGAATTACAGCCCATCAGGTAAGGTGTGGGTTCACAAACTCGCATATAAAGTCTACCAGGAACTCGCCCTGGGCTATTCGGCCACCGACCCCGTAGACGCGCAGACGGCGCTCGCGGATAACGAGCTGTACTTCTCAGAGACCCAGCAGTCCATCGCCCCGCAATTCGCCGAATACTGGCAGGAGAAGGGAGGCCTTGAGCGTTTCGGCTATCCGATCAGCCGCCCTGTGATAACCAACAATGGCTTCCTGAGCCAGTTCTTCCAGAGAGCGGTTTTCGAATACCACCCTGAGAACGCCGGCACCCCGAACGAAGTGCTCCTCAGGCTCCTCGGTGACGAGATCACTCAGGGGATGAAGTTCGATACGGCGGACCCAAACAATATACCGTCTAATGCTCTTTACTTTCCTCAGACAAAGCACACCCTCACCGGCGCTTTCCGCAACTTCTGGGAACAAACAGGGGGCGTTGCAGTTTACGGCTACCCGATATCGGAGGAAATCAGCGAGGTGTCGCCCACCGACGGCCAAACGTATCTCGTACAATACTTCGAGCGCAACCGCTTTGAGTATCACCCCGAAGCCGCAGGCACCCCCTACGAGGTGCAGCTAGGTCTGTTAGGAGCTAATATGCTCAAAGATAACCTCTGGTGGAGATAAAACAACGAGGAGAGAGGAGTGAGCAGCCTTAACACGCTCACTACAGTCGAGAGAGTATCTCGGATTTCTTTAGCTCGTAGTCTTCTTCGTTTATCAACCCGGCGTCAATCATCTCTTTGAGTTGCTTCATCTTCTTTACAGGGTCATCAGATGACGCCGCTTTCTTGGACGCGCTTGTCGCGGAAGCTGTAGAGCCTGTCTGTGTCTTAGACCTGGAGCTTCTCGGCTGGGCGGGCTGCCCTTGTTGGCTGGGTGTGATCTGGCCCGTCTGCCTCTCCCCTTGAAAGAGCAAGTCTGTGTCAAGGCTTTCCCCAGGGTTCAATATCTGCGTCATAAGCTGTCCGGTAAGTACGTCCTCCTCCTCCGCAGGGTAGAAAGGTACGCTTTGCCCCGGGTCATCCGGTAGCGCGGGTTTTAGAGGCGCGGATACGGGCGCAGACTCAGGTGAAGGCAACAGTGAAGATGGCGGCGTGCTCTGGTGGTCGGGCTGCACTATCTTCATCTCATGCGCTGTCGGGGGAGCAGAATATTCCTGAAAGACCAGCTCCTGAGGCGCCACCTGTGGTGGGGCCTGGAATGCAGCCGCCAGCGACTGCCGAGCAGCTGCCTCATCAGCCTCGTATCGCGATGCTCTTAGAATGTCCTGCAATACGCTCTCGTGTAGCGGGATAGGTGTCCCCTCTTCGGGCCGAGAAGCCATCTGGGGAGAGTCGCTCTGCATCGGCTGTTGTGAATGCGCCGGTGGTTGCGCCAGTGGCTGAGAGAGTGGCTGAGAAGGAGAGGCATAAAGTGGCTCCGAAGGTCTTACCTGCTGTTGAGAGGCATATGCATTCAGCGAGCCGGAGACCGGTTGCCGACCTGTAGAGGCATGTAACGTCCCGGACGTTGGGTTCTGAGCTACCTGGCTGTTATGAGTAGCAGACAGAGGCCCTGAGAAAGCCTGCGCCCCTTGCGCCCCTTGCGCCCCTTGCGCCCCTTGCCTCTCCTGCGCCATGCGCGCAGAGAGTGGGCCTGAGACCAGGAGCCTGGGCTGTTGTGTTACATGGGGAAGTGGGCTTGATGCCACATGCTGGGTCAATGACGCTGATTCGTAGTGCGGCTGAACTGGGGCAGGCGCTTGTGGCGGAGTCTGCGGTAGCTGTACCTGCGACTTGGATAGAAGCTCAGGGTGCATAGCCGCCGCAAGGGGTGTGGAAGGCGTAGGCGTCGGAAACGTCTGCGCGGTCACAAGTGGTGCGGACGGCATAGGCTGTGTCGGTTGAGGCGCGGCCACGTAAGATTGCTCTTGCGGGAGAGATGTCGGTACAGTGCTGACACCGCTATTCGGTGCGCTGGCCGCCTGGTCAGGTCGCTGCTTCTTTAGACTTTCACGCACTCGCTCGCTGAACTCTTCAGCCAACTCGTAGAGCCGCCACGCCTGAGCTTTCGGCAGCGACTCCACAGCAAGCTGCCATCCCTGTATCGCATTTAAAACAAAGATAAAGCCATTACGGCCTTCCTTTATTTCCGCTTTGTAAATATCGCGCCAGCTGCAGTCGTCCTGTGTGGACGAGCCGAGCATCTTCTTCTTGAAAACAATCAGGCGCTTGTTGGTGGCTACCGCGCAGTCCGGGGCGTGCCCAACGCCACCTTTGCTCGCCACCGCTACATACTCTATCTCCTCTCCGTCTATCAGGAGCTTGGAGGCTTTGTCGTATGCCTGCCTGGCAGCAGAAGGATCCTGCCCATCACTGTAAACTCCCGGCAAGGGCGCTGGGCTTTCAGGCAATTTTGCAGAGGTAGGCTCGCTGGATTGGGCCTGAGTGGCGATAACATTGCCAAGCGGCGCTCCGCAACGGCTACAATATGGCGAGCCGGTGCGATTACCCGCCTTACAACTGGGGCAATAGACCTGTAATGGTATCTTCAATGGGGCCAAATCAAGCCTCCTATGTTAAACCGCCAACACGACGGCGCGGTCGTCAACCACCAATGCCAAGTGGCTGTCTACTAAAGTAAAAGGGAACCTGTCTTGTAGACAGGTCCGAGCATATGCTATCTGTAGCCTCACATGGCACATCGCGTTTGCATGAGTACTTGATCACCGCCACCCCATAAAATATAGTGCTATTTACCCGCAAAGGGAATAGTACTTTGCTGACAGAGAGGGCTAGTACCTCTGGTTATTCACAGGTACTACAACTTTCAACTCAGCTATCCAGATGAGTGTCAGACTGCTCAGGTAGGCACAGCATTGCCTAGGGCGGCACACTTGCAGTCCTAAGCGTAGCATCGGCAAGTACACGCTATCGTGCCGCTCAATATCACAGCGGTCAAATGCCCTCCCCGGGCCTTTAGAGGTAGGTTTCCGCGAAAAGCTCAGTTACCCCTTACATAAGGATTATCGAGCACCTCTCCCCTGACTCTATTCCCATAGGGAAAGGGGAAATGGATTAGATGAAAACAGAGCAATAACTCCGCATGGCGGAGTTATTGCTCTGTTTTCAAGAAGAGAAGCCCCTCCCCACTTGTGGGCGAGGGGTTGGGGCGGGGTCTTGCTATAGCACAATGCTAATGCTAAGGAGAACAACCTGCTCCTATAAGCCCCATTGGGAAAGGTAATCCAGGAGTTGGCAGCGTTGGCAGCGCTGTGGGCAATCTACTTTATAGAAGGACCTGACACCCAATCATAGCCGATTTCCGGGTCATCATGGGGGATACGGCCTTCTTCAGCAGGGTCATAGACATTCGAAGTAACATAGATCAGATGAGCAGTACCGCCAATAGCTTTGCAGCCGTGCGCCACACCGGCCGGTATCTTCACGATCTTGTATCCATGCTCCTCACCCATGAATAGCTCTTGCAGCACCCCCTTGGTCGGCGAGCCCGGGCGCTTATCATAAAGGGCCACTTTAAGTACGCCCACAGGCACATACCACCAGTCTATCTGCGTCTTATGTATGTGCCATGCCTTAGCCACATCAGGGTGCATCAGTGAATGGCTAAGCTGGGCGAAACCTTCCATGAAGAACGGGTCTGTCGAGCGTATAAGCTCACGGAAGTAGCCTCGCTCATCAGGGTGGGTGACCAACTCTTTGATAACTACGCCTTCTATACCGGGCATCTAGGTCTCCAATCTTATGTAAATAAAGGGACGCGTAATAGCTAATACGCAATAACCATCCTGCTACCATTACCCCCGCATTTCACCGGTCGGTCTGTTATGTTATAATAGAGAGCGCGGCTCAAAGTCCGGAGCGTGTCGCTCCGGGTAACAGCCCTGGGCTGATCTGATAGGCGCTGCCTATCGAAAAGCGCGCAGGACCGCAGGCATATCCCGCATCAGGTTAGAGTTAGCAATTACGCGTGATGCGCCCGCCTTCTTTGCTCGCAATCGAGACGTGGCGTCCATGTGAGGGCCGAATGCTACTACGGGCGTGCCTTGCTCGCGTACCAGTCTTATAGCAACTTCCCAATCGCCACGGCTCGCAAGGTCTACAATCATTACCGCAGCAAAGGGTAGCGGAGCATCAGGACGTACGGTCAAATAACGGAAGCCTGCCTTACGAGCCATATTCTGGAGTTGCACCGTAAACATCAGGTCGGTGCAATAAAGCAGGGCAAGAGGATCTTCGCCTTCGCGACCCTCACCCCCCTCTACAGATTGTTCAGCCATAAAAACTCACCTTCATTCTCGGCTACCACTTACCCGGTAGCTCAGCCGCCCCAAAGCTATTTACCCTCTCAGATACGGCGCTCTGGTTACAATTTGTAACAGAAGTTAGCCACTGCGTCAAGGCGCATCGCGGTAGCAAGCAGGGCGACTCCATCTAAATTGAAACGGTGCCTGGGGTATCTTTACCCACAATCTATTTACGCACTATGGAGGCTCATCACGTTTCACGGGCAGAAGCCCTATACTTTACAAAAGGAGCGTAGCAGATGGCCGCTTTCTGGGACGGCCCACACGAAGAAGGCTGGCAGAGTTTATCGGCCAGACTGGAAGAACAAACCAAATATTTCTGGGCAATCAACTCTGTCTCCAATGCCATAGGATCAGCCTTGACCACAGACGAGTTGCTCAGCGTTGCCCTTGAGCGCACAGTAGAAGTGCTGGCTGCCGTGTCAGGCACGGTATATGTGCCTGCCGCAGATGGCTCCTGGCAAGTCACCGCTGCACACAACGCCCCTCCAGGTGCTTTCACCATGATGGTAAACGCCAGCGAGCCCACCTTACGCCTCGCGCTGGAGAGCGATGGCCCCGTTACCCGGAGTGAAAGGCTTGATGAGCCAAGCCGGTTCGTTTCTCCTGCATATAAAGATTTCGGCGTACAGTGCTGGGCAGGCGTTCCCATCACCGCTCTGGGCACAGTCGCTGGCGTGCTCTTTATCGCCAGCCGCGAATACAACGCCTTCTCCCGTGCGCAACTTGAGCTACTGCGGGTTATCGCGCAGCTCACAGGGCTGGCCCTCTCTAATACAATGGTCCATAAGATGGCATTGGCTCGCGTAGATACGCAACTACAACGCCGTGTCGCTGAACTGGAGGCTATCCTTGCCAGCATCTCCGACGGCCTTGTCATCTGCGACAACCAGGGCACAGTTGCACGTGTAAACGAAGCTGCTATTAGACTGTTAGCCTTACCCAAAGCCAAGATAATCGGCCAGTCTATGCTGTCAGACCGGTGGAACCGCAGGCCGCCAGACGCAATTGGTGAGTCGGTGGACGGCCCACTACGCAAAACCATCCTACAAGGCGAAGAGTGCGTCAACTGTCCAATCGAAGTAGAGATCGCGGGCAGGCCGCGTATATTGAACGTGAGCGCCTCGCCGATTCGCGAATCTGCCGAGCAGTATGCGGGAACAGTTATTGTGCTGCGCGACATTACTGAGGAGCGCAACACTGAAATGCTCAAAGAGGAATTTCTGAGCATACTGTCGCACGAGTTACGCGCACCCCTTACGGTAATCAGCGGTTACGCCCAGATCTTGCGCCGTAAGCTCTCAAAGAGAGAACTGGACAACGAAATAGAATATGCTGATTTGATCAAAGAGCAGGCAACCAGAATGTCCAGCATGGTAGGCGACCTCGTGGAGTCGAGCCGGTTGGAGTCGGGCATGCAGACCATTGAGAAAGAAGAGACAAATCTAGGTGAGCTGGTAGAAGGTGTCGTCAAGCGCATGAGGGCAGAGCAACGCCACAGCGCGACAAAGCACGAGTTGCAACTCTCCATAGAGGTAGGGCTGCCCGAGATTCAGGTTGACAAAAGGCGTATAGACCAGGTGCTGACGAATCTGATCTCAAACGCCATTAGGTACTCCCCGGATGGAGGGCGCATCAGGGTAGCCGTAAAGCGCGACGCGCAATCTGCCCAGCACAACCGGGGCGGCAGCAAAACCGCAACCGGGCACTCCCCATCGCTTCTTGTCCTCGTTACAGATCAGGGCGTCGGTATTCCCCCAGATGAACGAGCACATATATTCGACAGAGCCTTTAGAGGCAAACGAGCACAGGCTATCAGCATGCAAGGGCTAGGTCTAGGATTGTATATCTGTAAGATCGCTGTAGAAGCGCACGACGGCAAGATCGGCGTAACAGAAGGCCCAAAGGGGGTCGGAACCACCTTCTGGTTCACCCTGCCCTTGCCGCCTACCTCCCGTACCTCTTAGCATAAATCTGCGTTCCCAGCTGCCCAAGCTGCACCTCGAAGGGAGTGCCTGCCTTGTCGGGGTGTAGCTCGAAGCGGTTGCGCTCGAAGTACTGCACTTTGTACTCCTTACCGTCAGCAGGGTTCTTCTCCGTCCTCTCTTCTGTAATCGGGTAACCAAAGAGCGCCACCCCGCCATTCTCCTGCCAGAACTTAAAGAAGGTCGGCGACACATTGTGCCCTGTTTGCGGGAAGAATTGCTCACCCGCCACAGCCTGTACAGGCGGTTCAATCGTAGTGGCAAGCGCGCCCAGCCTGCCCAGTATCACCTGATCGCCTGTAGCAGCATGCAACTCGAATCTGGCACGCTCAAAGTATTGTGCTGTATAGCCCTCGTTGGTGCCGGAGGTCGTCTCCTGCACACGATCAGAGATAGGGTAGCCAAAGACTGCAAGCCCGCCGTTTTGTTGCCAGAAGGTGAGGAATGGCTGCGACAGAAAATAGCCTGTCTCCTTGAAATAGGCATTATTAGCGTCGGGCTGCATCGCTGTAAAGGTCCAGTCCGAGGAATAAAAGCCGCCTGTTGCGGACACCACTTCAGCATGGACGCGATGAATGCCCGATGCCAGCTCCGGTGCGGTTGCGCTCACACGATAGCGACCCGCCGCACCCTCAACAGGTTCGACTTTAGCGTCGAGCTTTTGGCCGTCGAGAGTCAGCAGTGCGCTCTTGATATTATTTGTGCCTGTTACCTCAACACTCAAAGGTAGATTCGCCGTCCCCGACAGCACATGGCCACCTATAGCTGGGCTATGCCGCTCTAGCTGCAAAGGCTCTTCGACGGGCACCAACACGGCGCTTGGCGTCGCCGCCGCATCGCCGGTCGCGCTTACGCGGAACTGCCATTCTTCGCTCTTGAGCCTGCCGCTCTCCGTGCCCGCGATGATACTCACGGTGTGCGTCCCCTGTAGCAAGCCCGCTACTTGAGCACTGACCGTCTGCGTAAGAGGCGACGTGCCGCTTAGCTCAGTAACGAGGGGTCTGCCGTCCAGCTTGATTGTAGCTGTCGTAATTGCGCTTGGGGCCACCAGTTGCGCGCTTAGTTGCGCCGAACCCAGGCCCACAATCGCGTCCTGGGCAGGGGTAAGCTCGTTGAAGGTTATCCTTGCCGGAGCATCAGGTGAGAGAGCATCACGTATGTCGGCGGGATTAGTGCGTAAAGCGATATTGCCAAGTATTGCCATCGCGGCAACCACCATAATCGCGGGCAGAGCCGAACCGAGGCGCGATAAGAATGGCTGTGGCCTATCCGCCGCGTTGACTGTCTCTTCGAGGCCAAACTCCTGGCCTATATCCTCAAACGCGTCCAACCGCGCCGGATCTATACTACCCACAAGAGCGCCATTGTCAATCACAGGGATAGGTATGCCCTCAGCCTCTGTGCCTTTGCGGCTCTCAGCGAGATACAGCGCGTCCACAAGAGGCGCATCGGAATGTAGCGAGCTTACTTCGCCTATGGGGATTGTGATAGCACGCACAGGGGTGGAAGGCCACGTGCCTTGCAGTAGCTTGTCGCTTGCCGACAGGGTTACGAGGCCCACCAGCGTCCCCCCGCTGTCTACTACAGGCAAAGGTGTTTCAGGGGCATAGTAAGGGTGCGCTTTTACCATCTCGGCCACAGATGCCTCCACCACCACTGTGTCGGCAGGCCGCGAGCTATCCATCATATCGTGCGCTGTTACCTGGTCGAATGCGCCTCTTAGCATACGCCTGTACTGGCCAAGAGCGCCTGCCTCGCGTGCTGCCCACCCCAGGAAAACGAGTGAAAGGGCCAAAAGCCAATTACTCGAGGTAAGCCCTACCCATGCGCCGAGCAACATCAGCGCCAGAGAGGCTATGCCGCCTAGCGCCCTAACCCCTTTCACCCCAACCTCACGGTCGCCGCCGAAGGAAGAAATGCCTGCGCTGAGCGCCCATCCACCATCGAACGGCACGCCCGGAATAATGTTGATAAGCCCAAGCCACAGGCTCAACAGCCCAAGTGGAGCCAGCAAGCCGCGTATTGAACCCGCCAGGCCATCTGTGCCGGCAATGTTGTTGGCGAGAAAGAGTAAAGCCCCGCCGAGCGCCAGGTTGAAGACGATGCCGGCGAGCGCCGCAAGAATAATACGACCTGGCTCTGTGCGCTGCTGGTTGAAAGGCGCAGCCGCCCCAAATGGAAAGAGATTCACGCCCCGCCGCCCTGCACGGGCTACGGCGCTATGCACAGCCTCATGCAGGATCACCGTCACGAGGAAGAGCAGCATGACCACCACGGCAGTCAACCAGTAATGCAAGCTGGTCCACCCAGGAAAGTTATCCGGGAGCCAGAGTAGCGCGACCCACCACAGGCCGAGAATAGCGGCGAGTAGCCAGGTATAATTAAGATATATAGTAAGTGAGCCGAAGCGACCGATACGTAATGCCGATTGCATTAAAGAACCTCCGTTCAGGGCTACTGACGGAGGCGCACACAAGCGATATAGTAAGCGCGGTATGACGTACAAACCCCCGCCGTCCTACACGCAATAACATTAATAAGCACGTTCAGTGCCATCATGGTGCGAAGTGCCTGTCACAGGAGGTTCCAACCCACGTGGCGTCAAAGTAAGGGCAGCGAACCGCCAAGAGCGCCAAAAACCACCACTTACCTTCTTGGCGCTCTTGGCGGTTCAACTTATCGCCCTATACTCTCTATCTGCCCACGCAATTGGCCGAGTTGCTTATCTATCTGCGATAGCGCGGCCTCTGCCGCACTTACCCGCTCTTGCTCCAGGCGAACAAAGCGGGTGTATGGAGCAATGGCTTCGCGCACGCGGTCCGCCGAGCGGGTAAGCTCCACGTTGAACTGCGCGGTCATGGCGCTGGCGAGCTTATCTCTAAGCTCCTGGGTGCGCGCCCGGAACTCCTCCTGCGCCTTGCGCTTGCGATAAGGCAAGATAAATAGACCCACTGCCCCCGAAACGAGAGCGGCGGTTATCCCCGTGACGTCTATAAAGGCGCTCGTTACCGCTACCGTTATCAACACGCCCAGTGCGGCTACACCCCCCGCGAAGACAAGCTGCCCAACCGCGCTACGCATGTCCTGGGCTATAATCGCCGCTTCATCTCGATGGTCATAACCTTCTATGACGTGCCGGGCTTCCTGCATTACCGACTTGAGCAGCGCGTCGCGGTTATATGCGAACTGGCCCCCCACGTTGCCTATCATATGCTCATCCATACGCGAGGAGCCGGCACCTACCTGCCTGCGCCTGTTGAGGTACTCCATCACCGACTGCCAGAGTCGCAAATCCTGGTCTACCATCCAGTCAATAAGGCCGTTCGTCGCCTCGTCAACCCTGCGGGCGGTGTCGGCGACCACCCGGTCCTGGAACTCCTGCTCTATTCGCTTTGAGTTGCGCAAATCCAGCAGCCTGCCGGGGCGCAAGGTGTCCTCGAAGAAAGCGTCGCCGCGCTCTTTAAGCTCGTAGATGATATTCTCAACTTGCGATATGCGGCTGGAGAACTCGCGCTGCATATCCTGCATATAAATGCGAAGTTGATCCTCTATATTCTCCACTGTCTTGAAGTCTTCGCTCAAGACAGTGAGCCTGTTCTGGGCAACTCCCCGATAGTTGTCTACGATGCGCCCGGCCACACCCAGCGGCGTAGAAAGCTTGAGTCTTATCCTTCCAGCCTCGTCCAGAGTAGAAAAGATAAACTGCTCCAGCTTATCGAAGCGGCTGCCCACGAAAAGCGCGTCGCGCTCCGCCTGGTCCTGCGTGGCGCGCGCCTTCTTTGCCAGGCGAGCAGAAACAGGAAAGATTTCCGGCTTCTGCCCCAGCAGCGCCGCGCTGTTATCCTCTATGAAGTTGAGCACCCGGTCGAGGTCCTCCTGGCCCTGCAACAGGTCTATCTTGTTGAGAACCAGCACGATCTTCTTACCCCATTCACGGATCGTTTCCATGAAGGCGCGCTCCGACTCAGTAAAGGGGCGGTCAACTGAGGTAATAAAGAGCACAAGATCGGAGCGCGGCACGAAGGTGCGGGTAAGCTCTTCATGCCGCCTGATGATGGCGTTGGTGCCCGGCGTGTCCACTATGCTGATGTCGCGTAAGAAGTCGGCGGGGTAAGTGCGCTCGGTGACGTAATCGGTCTGTGGTTGCTCGGAGGCGACCGGACCATAACGCAGCAAGTTGACTGTGGCTGTCGTTGGCGTCACCCCCTCTGGGAGCACCTCCTCGCCCAACAGCGCATTAATAAAAGCCGACTTTCCCGCGTTGAACTCTCCTACTATCACCAGCATGAAAAGCTCTTCCAGGTCGGCTTCGGCCTGGCGCAGCGCAGCAAGATCGTCAGGGTTCGGCTCAAGAGGCTGGATCGCTGCGCCAAGCTCCCGCAAGGCTGTACGTTCTGCTGCGCGTATTTGGAGCTGTTGTTCGTTCAGTATGTCCATCATTATTGGCCGCCTATCCAGGCGTGCCTTGCGCCTCTCCTCTCCTGGCCCTATTGCTCGCTAACTGCCGGCTGCTCAGTATATTAGGGCATCGGAAGGCTTATTAGCAAAAAGGTTGCCACTGAAAGTCAGGGGCCAGGGATCAGGGCTGCGCAGCCCCGTTTCGGTGAGCCACTCCATCTCCCTCGACAGGTGAAACGCTACCTACGGGCACAAGGTCGTGAAGTTGAGTTTCTGGATCATCAGGGTCGCGGAACTGCCTGGCGTAGAGGTTCGCGTAGACGCCACGCCTGTCAAGTAGCTCACGGTGAGTACCGCGCTCGACGATCTCGCCGTGCGCCAACACCACTACCTCATCCGCGTTGACTATGGTGCTGAGTCTATGTGCGATCACGAAGCTGGTGCGCCCCGTGAGCAGGCGGTTGAGAGCATCTTGTATAAGAATCTCCGTGCGAGTGTCCACGCTTGATGTAGCTTCATCAAGGATCAATATGCGCGGGTTCGACAGCACAGCCCTTGCAAAAGAAACTAGCTGGCGTTGGCCGAGGCTGAGCAAGTTACCCCTCTCGCCCACAGGAGTGTCATAACCTTGAGGCAGGCGACTGATAAAATCGTGCGCGTTCACAAGCCGGGCGGCTGCCTCAATCTCCTCCTGCGTCGCATCAAGCCTCCCATACTTGATATTGTCGTAAACAGTGCCGCCAAAGAGGAAGGGGTCCTGCAGCACAAAGCCTATCTGCTTGCGAAGGCTGGCGCGTGTCACCTGGCGCACGTCGTAGCCGTCCACCAGCACCTGGCCGCTCGTCACATCATAGAAGCGCGGTATCAACGCCGCCATAGTGGTCTTACCAGCCCCTGTAGCCCCCACCAGCGCTACCGTGCGCCCCGGCATAGTAGACAGGTTGATGTCGCGCAGCACAGGGCGGTCCGGCACGTAGGCAAAGTTCACATGCTCAAAAGCGACGGAGGAGGGCACATCAGGCAGGTCAATAGCGCCGGGCGCATCGTCCTCACCCGTAGGTTCGTCCAGCAAGCCGAATATGCGCTCACCGCCTGCCAGGGCAGCTTGAAACTGCGTGTAAAGCTGCCCGATCTGCTGTATTGGGCGCAGCACCTGTTGGACGTACCCCAGGAAGGCCACAATTACGCCAATCTCAAGGCGGTTGGTGATTACCATGTAGCCACCATAGCCCGCCACTATCGCTGTGCCCAGCGTGCCAAGCACATCCATAGCAGGGCTGAAGGCAGAGGTGATAGCCGTAGCTGAGACATTGGCATCGCGGTTCCTTGCGTTGGCCTGCACAAAGCGCGCCTGGTTAGTCGCCTCACGGTTGAACGCCTGTGCCACCCGCACGCCCTGTATATTCTCCTCAAGCTGGCTCGACACGTCACCGATTGATGTGCGCGTTTTGCGGAAGGCGTTGCGCGCTCTGCGCGAGAAAAAGGTAGTGGCGAGGAGCATCAGAGGCACGACAGAGAAGCTGGCGAAGGCAAGCTCCCAGTTGAGCGTTATCATCGCGATGAGCACGCCCACGATAGAAAGCAAACTGCTCAGTAGCTGCACCAGGCCGTTGCTCAGGAGTTGGCTCAGCGTATCCACATCGTTCACCAGGCGCGACATGATATCGCCGACTTCATGCTTATCGAAGTAGGAGAGTGGCAAACGCTCTACATGCTGGAAGAGCTCGGCTCTCACGCGGGCAAGGGTGCGCTGCCCTATCGTACCCATCACAATAAACTGGCCTCGTGTCGCCAGAAGCGAGACAACATAACTGGCGAGCAGTAGCACCATTATCCATGCCAGAGAAGAGCTATCACCACGCACGATAGCTGTGTCTATTGCAACACCTATCAAGAAAGGCCCAGCGACACCGGCCACTGTGCTGACCACCAGCAGAACAAGCACGCCAAGGAGTTGCAGCCTATACGGTCGCAGAAATGCCAGCAAACGGCGCGCCACCGCAGTCGTGTTCTTCGGTTTGTCAGAGGAGCCTTGCCCTATCTGGTGCCGCATCATCGCCGCACCTCCTCAGTCACACTGGCGCTTACCGCCGCAGGCGAGCGGTCTTCGCGCAGTTGCGAAGCCACAATATCTGCGTACACAGCGTTCTCATCAAGCAACTCCTGGTGAGTGCCAGAGGCGATCAGCCGCCCATTTTGCAGCACAAGGATAGCGTCGGCGCGGCGCACAGTGCTTATCCGCTCGGCTATCACGAAGCTGGTGCGCCCGGTAAGCAGCGAGTCCAGCGCCTGCTGGATACGATATTCAGTCTCAGCGTCAACGCTTGAGGTGCTATCATCCAGAATCAAGATGCGCGGGTCGAGGAGCAAAGCACGGGCAATAGCAATACGCTGCTTCTGGCCGCCACTTAGCCCCAGGCCGCGCTCACCCACTATCGTGTCATACCCTTCCGGTAGCTCATCTATGAAACTTGCGGCGTCCGCTGCCTGCGCCACTGCTTTCACCCCCTCAAGCGAGGCGTCGGGGCGGCCATAAGCGATATTGTCGCGGATCGTACCGCTGAAAAGCGTCGTCTCCTGCAACACTATGCCGATTTGCGAGCGAAGACTCGCCAGCGTCACATCGCGAACGTCGTACCCATCTACCAGCACCGCGCCTCCGGTAACATCATAAAAGCGTGGTATAAGGTTGATGATCGTTGACTTGCCTGAGCCGGTCGCACCTACTATAGCTATTGTCTGGCCCGGCTGCGCCTCAAAACTCACATCGTGCAGCACATCGGTATCCCCACCCAGATAGCGGAAGCTGACGTTCCTGAACTCGACCGCGCCCTCTACCTGGCGCAACGTCACAGCATCAGGCTTATCTCTAACGTCCACGTGCGCATCGAGCACCTCAAAGACGCGCACAGCAGAAGCCGCCGCCCGAGAAAGCATGGCGCTGATCATCCCAAGAGATAACACGGGCATCACCAGATACATCAGGTAAGTGTTGAAAGCTACAAGCTGCCCCAGGCTGAGGCCGCCGCCGATTACCTGCAAGCCGCCAATCCAGATAACAGCCAGCGTGCCCAGACTGGCTATAAAGAAGACGAGAGGGAAGTTGTTGGCGAACGCGCGCACCACTCCTATATTAACTTCAAGCCAGGCGTCATTCGCCGCTCGGAAGCGCTCGATCTCGTAATCGTTGCGATTGAATGCCTTTACCACGCGCACGCCCGCCAGGTTCTCCTGCAAGATTGTATTGAGCGCACCAAGCCTCTGCTGCACCAGCCTGAAGCGTGGTATCACATTGCGGACGAACAGGCCTATCACTACGAACATGGCGGGCACAACGAGCAAGGCTATCAGGGCGAGGCCCCAGTTGGTCAGCAGCAAGATAATCGCTGTGCCAAAGAGCATTACGATTGAGGATATAAGCTGCAAGAAGCCCTGGCTGATGAACTGGCGCACCAGTTCAACGTCGTTTGTGGCGCGGGTCATCAATTGCCCTGTTTGCGCCTGATCGTAGTAGCTGAAGCTCAGACCTTGCAGCTTACCGAAAAGCTGGTTTCGCATATCGTAAGCCGCGCTCTGCGACACCTTCTCGGCGAGATAGCCCTGCAAAAAGGTAAAGAGACCGCGCAGCGCCGCGATTCCGATGAGCGCGCCCGCCAGTTGCAGCACAAGCGACTCGTTCTTGCCCTTGATGCCGGTGTCAATCAGCGAGCGAATAAGCTGCGGGGCGATCAGGTTGCTGGCGGTAACAAGAATAAGGCTAAGAAAAGCAGCCAGCGCCATCGGCCAGTAGCTGCGCATATAGGTTAGTGCCCGACCTAAGGCCTTCATAGAAAGTTCCTGTGTGCCTATGTGGTGGAAAGAGTAAGCGTCCTCTACTTCTATTATATGACAGTTCGCCCAGTGGTCGGTAGTCACCGATCACCGAAAAGTTACCCACCTGTGAATATTGCCCCTCACACCACCTGCATCGAAGCGCCTGTCTTGCGCCGCGAGGGTAACGGGCAGACCGCCCCCGGGGAGCGACAGAATTGCGCCGCTCCGGTCCACCCTGGCGCCTTGCGGAACGCTCAGGCGGAAACGCTGCAAAATCGTGGGCAGCGCTAACTTTAGCTCAAGCATAGCAAAAGTAGCGCCCAGGCAACGTCGCGGGCCAGCACCGAAGGGCATGTACTCATATGGCGAAGGGCTGAACCCCTCCCAGCGACGGGGGATAAATCTATCAGGCTGCGGATAAATCTCCGGGTTGCGGTGGGTCACCGCTGGGCTGATAACAAGGTGAGTACCTTCGGGGAAAGGGTAAGGGCCGAGGGAAAAAGGGGCCGTGCCGGTGCGCAGAAACCATAAAGCAGGAGGCAATATACGCATACTCTCATTTATCACATGCTCAAGCAGAGGCAATTGGTTAACTTGTTCAATTGTGGGCGGCTCACCACCCAGCACGCCTTGCAGCTCATCCATCAGGTCGGCTGCCACTTGCGGGTGTTGCGAGAGCAGAAAGAGGGTCCAGATAAGGGAAGCCGCCGTAGTTTCGTGCCCGGCAGTAAAGAGCGTCGTCAAATGGCCCAGCAAATCCTCATCCGTGAGCTTACCCCCATCCTCGTCGTGCGCCTCTATCAGCATAGCCAGCGCATCACCCGAGTCGACGGCGCTTTCGCGTTTGCGCTCAATAACCGCCTTGAACTCTCTTTCCACGTGGTCGGAGAGCTTCAGAAAGCGATAATATGGGAACCCGGGGAAATCGAAAGGCGCGATACTCACCCTGACCGACATCGCCATTATGCTCCACCGCTCCAGGAGACGGCTAATATGAGCGCCCTCACGCGCTGGGTCCAGCCCCAGCAGGCCGCTAATTGCCAGCGACAAGCTGAGATCTTTCATCTCACGCAGAAGATCTAACCGGTCGCCTGCACGCCACGACGCAATGTGGGCCTCGGTGGTGCTAACCACAATATCGCGCATTCCCTCTATACGCTTCTTGTGGAAGGCAGGCATCATCAGCCTGCGCTGTTGGGTGTGCCTCGCGCCATTCATTCCAGCAACGCCCGAGAAAAGTCGAGCCGCCGACGTGCCGTCCGGCATACGAATAGGCGATGCGCTGTCCTGTGTGTTGAGGCTATGAAACAGATGCTGGTCGGTGAGCACCTGGTGGTTATACTCAGGGGAGAAGATGAAGACGAAGGAGTTGTTGCCACGCGCCAGGGCAACTACATCGCCGTAACTCTGATGAAGCGCAAGCATCTTCAAGGCAGGGTCGCGCAAAATAGCAAGCGCATTGCCACGCCAGCCTAATATAGGGGTAGGCCTCATCCCCGGCACAATTGGCCGAGCAGCCTCAGCGGCGGTTGGATCAGCAAGCAGTGGGCGGTCGTAGTTGAGCGCCATAATGCTGTCTCCTTTATATATAACCGGCAACAAGCTATCAGGACTTGGTGAGACTATTACTCACACATTGCTTGTCACGCATCTTCTATAACGCTTGCCTTGTCGTGTGCGTTTCACCTCCAGCATCCTAACAAAGGACAGCACGCCAGCATCATCGTATACACATTATAACTGCAAATCAGCTTTATATGGCGCACCAATCTCCCACACGGTAAGCGCCCAGGCATCCTGTGATACTGAAAACCCACCTTGTGGGATGGACTGCCCAGCAATGAGGGCTGAAGAGTGAGTAATAATCCCACTCGGCCCTCGCTATGCCGGTTAGATTTAGCGCTTTAGCTGGTAAACCCGTACGTAGTCGAAGCCGGAGTCGGCCACGGGCACAACGGCCAGAAACAGGAGAGCCACAAACGGCGAGGTTGGACAGCAAACTTCAGACCAATCTTTAAACAGTATAAGTCTATACAATCGAGAGGTCAACGACCGGGAATCGCCGCCGCAAGCTTTCAGATTAGGGTGGAGAAGCACGACGGTGCAGCAGGCAACCAGCCGGGAAAGGCGTAAGGGAAAATGCGGGTAACAGCTAATAGAGTCGCATCAGCGCCGCTCAGCGCCGCTCAGCGCATAGAGCAACAAAGGCAAGTCATCAGGGCTGGTGGAGAGCTCATGCCAAAGAAACAAATAGGAGCCTCCAAAGGCTCCTGTCAAATGCCTATATTTAGAACATCTTACCCATTAGTGCCGAAGGGGAGATTCGAACTCCCATGCCCCTACGGGCACTACGCCCTGAACGTAGCGCGTCTGCCGTTTCGCCACTTCGGCGTGGTGCCCGTATTATAGTGGGTTCCGGGCGATTTTGTCAAGCACGATAGCGCCTTTACAGACCACAAATAGCCGTTCCTTCAACCCATGTCTTGCGCGGCGGGAAAAAGCAACAGCAGCAGGTATCGCGTGCCGTCATGCAGAGCTCGCGAGCACTATGATAAAATAACACCATGAAGCTTACTGTCGCTCTGCTGCAAATCCTGCCAAAGCAAATGGATCAGGCATTCAACCTGCAAAAAGGCATCGAATACTGCAAAAAAGCCTGCGATTTAGGCGCTGATCTGGCGCTCTTCCCCGAAATGTGGAATATCGGCTATGCCCCCTGCCCATTCGATACCGAAGGAAGGGCTAGCTGGGAGAACGCCGCTATTACGCGGGAAAGCGACTTCTTCCAAAGCTACATCGAGCTGGCGCAGAGCTTACAAATGCACATCGCCATCACTTACCTGGAACAACACCGGCCCAAGCCCAAAAACACCGTCTCTATCATCAATCCAAAGGGCGAAGTAATCCTGAATTACTCAAAGGTCTATATCTGCAACGAAGGGACAGAGGAGCTTGCGAAAGAATCGCCCAACCTCGAGGCAATCGGCCCCGACTATAACTGCACGCCCGGCAATTCCTTCCCTGTATGCACGTTAGAAACCCAGGAGGGAAGCGTCGCCGTAGGCACAATGATTTGTGCTGATAGAGAGTTCCCTGAGCCTGCCAGCCGTCTCATGCTGAATGGGGCCGAGATCATCCTTGTCCCCAATGCTTGCACCTGGGATTATCCTAGAAGAGCACAACTGATAGTGAGGGCGTTCGACAACCTGGTAGGCATCGCCATGACCAACTACCCTTCTCCCCACGACAACGGGCATTCCAGCGCATATCACTGCGCTCAATGGGACAGCACCGGTAAGCCGAGAGACACCCTAATCATAGAATCGGGCGAAGCAGAAGGAATATACCTGGCAACTTTCGACGTTGATGAGATCAGACATTTCCGTGAAATGGAAAAATGGAGATTGGATTACAGAAAGGCTGCGAACTTTTAGAACTATCTCTGTGTGAGTCCGTAAGCCGATGCCTGGAGGCGTGGCTTCTTGTCATCTTAGCGGCTGCCTCAACATACGGGTAATTACCGGACGTAGGGTCTAAGCAAGGTCAGCTTTGGGTGTGCCATCACGGTTTCGTCACTCTTCACTGCGTTCAGCATGACAAATCACAGTTCGTTTGCCAAACACCGACTTTGACAAAGCCCTGTTACCGCGCCAATACCCTTGCTTTTCTCGTCATTTAGATGTATAATTAGAACAGAGGTTTCGCTAAGTGGATGTAAATGAGAGCCTGATTCAAGAGTTTGAGACAAGCATAAGAGGATAAAAAGATGAACAAAGACAACCTGAAGATAATCACCAATCGCCCAGCTATTTCGCATGAGCAAGCGGCGGAAGTGCTTTTCAACTGCGCCTCGCTGCTGCAAATGGCGGGAGCGAACGAATACCGTATCGCCAGATACCGCGATGCAGCCCGCACACTGCTCAGGCTTGGCCCCGTGGCGCTCGAGGCTGCCCTTGAAGAAGAGATGTGGCCCAAGCTCGGCCTCGGCAAGCGGCTCGGCAACAAGGTGCGTGAGCTTGTGCGCGAAGGCACAATGAACTTCTACGTCGAGCTAAAAGCCGACCTTCCACCCGCCGTATCTGACCTGATGAGCGTGTCGGGCGTCGGGCCGAAGCTTGCGCTCAGGCTCCACAATGAGCTGGGCGTCAATTCCACCAAAGAGCTAGCCGACGCAGCCCGCCACGGCCAGGTCATCAAGCTGAGGGGCTTCGGCCCAAAGCGCCAGGCAGCCTACGCCGCCATACAGGGCCCTACTCCGCCCACAGCGCCCAACCTGGTGGCCCTCCCTGCCTTCGTACAGGATGAAGAGCTTGCGGTAGCGGCGTAGGCTCATGAAACGTGAGTGGGTAAGGGTCGTGTGTGGTTATTACTGCGTAAATTCGGGAGAGGGATAGTACAGCCCTGATCCCCAGCCTTTCATTTCCCCAGCCTGTACACCGTGAGCGCCCCCTGGCGATAGACCAGCTTATAGCCGGGGCGCTCCATCCCGCAGTATAACGCGCCGAGCGCGGGGCGCGAGCCGGTAGGGAAGCCTCCACCCGATGATGCGTTGGTGGGGCAATTGCGCACGTTGATACCGTCGCCCGGCCCGCCAAGCTGGAGCATCGTCACGCCGTATTGCTTCGCGATACGCTCGATTGTCTGCAAGTCGTCGTTAGGTATCATCACAGCTTTGCGCTCACTCTGCCAGTTTAGCTCCCATGGATCGCGGGTCATCACCACGTCCTGCGGCGAGCTATTGGCTTTTAGCCACTGCATGCCGGTGACAAAGCCGGGCGTCACAATATCGCCCTGCGCCTGCTCGACTATGGCCGTAACAGAAGGCAACAGCAGCCCCGCAACCGCGACGGGCAACATAAGCAGCCCCCAGCCCCTCCCCTCTCTACCAGGCCAGCCCTGTCGGATTCTATCCCACACCCAAAAGACAGCCCACGCCAGCAGCATGTAAAGCCATGGTACCGCTACCTGAAAATAGCGGCCCTCATAATGCCAGTAGAGGAGCACAAAGAGCGCATACGCTCCGAGGCCCGCGCCAACCATCCCAAACAGACTGCGAGCACGCTGGGGCAAAGCCGCAAGGCCAACTAGCGCACCCGAAAGGGGTAGCAGTCCAAAGACGTATTCCCCGGTGCCCGGTTCGCCCAGAACCCCTTGCAGCCACACTGCTTTCACATTGTCCACAATGGCATTCAAAAGGTTCTCATAGCCGAACTTACCCCCCACTATCCAGCGCAAAGCCGGCAGCTCACCCCCTGCATACACCTTGTAAATATCTTCAGCGTCGTGCCGAGGCCAGTAGCGCAAGATAGCCACGTCCAGGCTCTCAGTGCTGAAGAACGGCGACTTGAACTCCAGCAGATTGCGTATCACCATCGGCAGCAGCGCTATGATCGCCACACCCCCGGCTACAAGCAGTGAGCGCCAGGGCAGCACACCTCCCGCCTTCGTAGACCCCCGCCGCCACTGCCACTGCCACAGCAACCATAACACCAGCCCGACTATCAGCACAGCCCCGCTAGGTTTGCTCCAGATCAGAAGCCCGGCCACTGCCCCTATGAGGACCGCTGGCCGAGTGGTGCTAACGCGCTTAGCCCTCAACCCTGAACTACTAAGCGCCCACAGCAGCCACACAAGCACAAAGAAAAGCGCGGTGAACGGCAAGTCGTTGATCGGGTAAAGCACGGCATTGAAAAAATAGGGGTGGGTAAGCGCCAGCAGCCCCGCCAGCAACCCCACACGCCTGTCGAACAAACGTGAGGACAGCGCGTAAATAGCCCATACCAACCCCAGCATTATCAGCAGGTTAGGGAGCTTTGCCGCCCAGGTCTGCGGCCCGAAAAGCAGAAAGAAGGGTGTGATGAGGAGAGGCTGTAGGAGCGGCCACGTCTCTGCCGGGTGGGTTATACCGGGATAATCCTTGTAGAATTGTGCCACGTAATCAACTACAAAGCCCCGGCCCTGCACGACATTGCGGGCAATAACTGCATTCTCGGCGTAGTCTGCGTGCCCGATGGCCGCAACTTGCGGTATCGTCCATAGCGACAGCGCGGCATACACAAGCATCGCCATCACCATGATCGCGCCCGAGAGCCGCGCCCCGTCGAGGTTATCTACAGCCTCCGGCCAGCGCCATAACCTCTGTCTCTGCCAGGCGAGCAGGCCCATCAACCCGACCGCAGCCGCGACAGGCGGTAGGTAAGCAGCCAGATAAAGAGCGTTCACGCTGTGCAACACAATCAGCGCAACAATCGCTACAACAGAAACCAAAGGCGCCAACTTAGGTGCGGCCCGGCCCGGCAGCGATAACACAAGAGCATACAGGCCCGCCACCAGCGCCAACCACCAGCCAACACCCCATACAGGCGGCCAGTTGACGCCACCGCTCTCCTGTTGCAGCGTAACGCTATCTACCTTCACTCCCAGCGTGCGGGTGTCGCCACGCGGTCGAAAGGTGGTAGCATCTATAGCTACTCTGTATGGCTCAGACAGAGCCGCGCCGCCTGGCTCTACCTCGAAGGTATACAGCTTGAGCTCTTCGCTAAGGGTGATTACGGCAGGCCGGAGAAGTTGCCCATTCATAGACACAGAGATGGTCACAGGAACGGACGACAAAGAGAGGGGCGGACGCTGAGCACGTATGCTCACGCTTTGCGGGCGTGCGGAGCCTGTGCCTATGAACTCTATCTCCGAATGCCCTGTCGTCCAGCGGTAGCGGTAATTCAGGTCTGCCTCGTCGCTATTAAAGGTGAAGGGCGTCAGGAATGGCGTGTCGCCCAGGTCACCAACATTGAGCGCCAGCATACGGTTGCGCTGGTAAGCGGTGAAGATTGCCACAGCAGTGAGGGCCAAAAGCCCAGCAAGGATGAGCGGGTTCGTGTAACGATCAGCCGCGAAGCCGCTGCGTCCTCTCAATTTAGAGGCTCCGCGCCCGGCGCCCACCCTATATCAATAGTCGTTACTCCAGGCTTTACTTTAGACAAAACAAGCTGCCGCGCCGGATAAGCAGGCCTGGCGGCGTCGCTGAGGCGTGTGCTATTCGGGCTTGATTGCGTAACTGTTTGCACAGTAGCATCTGCGGAAGATGCGCTACTTACCTCTCCAGGCAAGGTGAGCGTCACCCCCGAAAGCTCCCGCCCAGAGTCGTTGCGCACGGTGAGCTTCCAGCCGCCCAATCCCAGAAACCCTTTACCCAGGCTGGCGGTGACGCTGAATATATCACGCTCATAAGCAGTTATATTAGCCACAGTGCTTATCCAGAGCCGTCCGTTGTCGCGCTCTTTCACGGCGGCTGATACCACACCGCCCCATGCCTGCCGGGCCCCCGCTAGCGAGGGGTCATCGCCAAGCTGCTCAGGGTGGTTCCAGAAAGAGGTGGTGCCGCGGCGCGCCAGCGTTTGTGTTATTACTTCCAGGCCCGCTTGCAGGCCTATCCCCGCACCATCCGCTTCCTCACTGGCGGTCAGGGATGGCGCTCCCAGAAGAAAATCGGGCATAACCTGTATGTTACTGTAAACAGTGGGTTGCCGGACATCTGTGTAGACGAGAGGCGCGCCGATAGCGTAAAGGTCCTGCAAGTCCGGCGCGTAAAGGCGCGTAACAGCGCGAATACCACGCTCGTATAGCACGTCATAGAAGTCGCTGCTGATAGAATTGCTGCTGCGCCATGGAAAAGCAAAGGTTGTCGGCTGTGGCATACCGATAGCTCTCGCAGAGGAGAGCCACTGGTCGAGGTCAGTAGCCAATTGTGAGGGGTTCGAGCCGCGTACATAGATATGCCCAAAAGTGAGCGTGCCGATTTCGTGCCCGGCGGCCATCAGCGTTCGGGCCTGGTCACCGAAATACCAGGCAGGTTGCTCTTTCGCAGTGGAGTAAGGATCATCGCTGAACCATTTGTGGGTTAGCCAGTAATCAGAGGCCCAACCATATTTGGGCGAGGCCCAGTCGTAAGTGGGGTCTCCTGAAAAGGTACGACGCCCCGTATTGCCATCAATAAGGTTGTAGCCGGTGGCGTAAAAGGTGGCGCTTATACCCTTGCTGACAAAGAGGTTGTTCAGCCAGTCGGCCCCTTGCCTCATTCTCACACCATGCTCGGCAGCAGACGCGGCATTATGCTGCTCCATCCCTATCGAATGAACAGGCCCGCCCATCGCGCTCTCCCAGTCGAAGGAGAAGGCGATGGCTCCCTCTGTGCCGTTCGGCAGTTGCTCCACATATACGCCAGCCTGCGACACCACAGGCTGCGACACAACTATAGGGTTACTGCCTACATTCCACACCTCAAACCTCATATACCTGCTGCCCTCCGGAGCCTGGTAAGCGCCTGCGTGAAACAGATCGGCTGAGCTGGAAGCGGACACATCCCATTCAGGGCTATCTTGCCACGACAGCGTCCTCAGTGATGCATCCAACCATAAAAAGCGCATATGCGCCCTGCCATTACTCGACCCACTAACCACCGGCTGCTGACCACCGGTATACAGGCTGTAGCGATACGTGCTTGCCGGACGTACAGCAATCACGCTGCTAGCCAACTTCGATTGAGCTTGCAGCGAAGCTCCTTTTCCCTCTGTGTCAAATACCACAGCGTCCGGAAGGATAGCAGAGGCGGTGAGGACCGCTGTGATAGGCGCTCTCGCAAAAGGTGAACCTGCAACGAGATTGTAGCGAGAGCCGAAATCCACTCCTGCGCGGTCGCGCAGACGTTGTGTGTCAAGATAGCCTTTGAGAAAGGTGCCAAAAGCTACCAGAAAGAGAAGAACCACTGTGAAAAAGACTACTACAGAACGTTGAGCAACGACAGCCTTCCACAGGCTCACAGCCACCCCACGCCGCGCAAGCCCTGCCAGCACAAAGAGCAAAGCTATCACCAGCAGCACCGTAATCAGTAGCGGCAGCGTATACTGGCTGGCTCCTCCACTGAAGCCCAATCGTACCCCCTTCCGCTTCGCGGAATTATGAATTATGAATTGCCAGTTGCGAATTCACCGCCCCGTCATAGAGAGGAAGTAATTCATAATTCATAATTGGTAACTCGTAATTCGGCATTCGTATACCGCAGCCAGACCAGCCAGCCTATCACTGCTTGCCCGATATTCAGCAGAAGAATCAACGCCGAAATAGCTACACCCTGTGCCGAGGTATAGCCAAGCTGAGAGAGCGCCACAGCCGCCACAACATCGCGCGTGCCAACCCCTCCAACTGTCACAGGCACCAACGACGCGGCGGTTGTGAAGCCGACAAAGCCCGCCACTTGCAGCGGTCCCAGCCATATATTGAGCGCAGCGGCGAACAACCACACCCTGAATATAGAAGTAGCAAAACTCGCCATTGTCAGCAGCCCGGCGTAGCCAATCGTAGCGGGGTGCAGCGACCATGCTGCTGCTTCTGCGACATGGCTCGCGACCCTCGACTTCTGAGTTCTGGCAGCGATGATACGGCGCACCCGGCTCATCACCAGGTTGAGGGCCAGTGTACGTGTGCGCCCCCATGCTACAAAGGCTACAGCCACAACCGCCAGCGCCGTCAGCCCCACGAAGATTGGCGCCTGGCTCATGGTATGTTGGCCTATCACCACCACGCCGACAAGCCCCAACACCGCCAGCCCAACCACATCGAAGAGGCGGTCGAGCACAGCAGCGCCCAGCGCGCGAGCAAGCGAAAAGCCCATCCGCTGCATATACCACGCCTTCAGAGCATCCCCCGCCTGCCCCGGTGTGAATGTACCCGCTCCCAGGCTGATAGCATATATTCGCCAGGCATCATACCAGCGCGTAGGCATAAGCATGTCAGCAGATAGGAGCCGCCACCGCGCCGCCTTGACCATCATGAATGGCGCGTAGAGGGCAAGCGACAGCGCAACCAGAGCAATGTTGGCCTTGCTCAGCGTGGCAAATACATCGGCCAGAGGGAGTTTGCCCGTATAGTTGAGCCAGAGCAGCAGTAGCGCAAAAAGTAGAGTGCCTGCTATTCTCAGAGCATAGGAGCGAGCAGAAGTGGGCTGCCGGTCGGGGTTGCGCATCACTCAGGATCGCGGCTCTGCGGCCTCTCGTCCTGCTCCTCAACGGGTTGGCTGCCTTTCCAATCGGCATCGGTCGGCCAAAAGCGCTGGCTGCTCTCAAAGCGCATGGCCGCTATTTGCTCAGAGATCAACCCGAAAAGAAAGATGAAAAGGCCGCTCAATATCAACAGAACAGAGCCTGCCGGTATACGGTTGATGCTGAAGAGAAAGATGTTCGCAAGCCCATAAAAAACGCCAAGTAGAAAGAGAACTACACTCACAGGCAGAAATATCTTCATTGGCGCAAAGAGGGTTATCATACGCAAGATGATAACCACAGCCCTTGTGCCGTCGCGCACTATTTTTGTGTTGCTTCTGCCTGTGCCCTTCCTCGCTTTTATCGGCACGAACTGTACGTTATAGCCCGCTTTGATAAAAGCCAGAGTGGAGGTGGTAGGATAAGAGTAGAGGTTAGGCAGCAGGTGAATAAACTCCATAATACGGTCCCGCTTCATAGCCCGAAAGCCCGATGTGAGGTCGGGTATCTTGCGCCCCGACAGGTATGTAGCCAGGTTGTTGAAGATTGCGTTACCGAAGTTGCGTACCCATGCCGACTCGGAGTCTCTTGTACGAGCGCCCACCACTAAATCGTACTCGCCTATCCCTGCCAGCACCCGCTCTATATCCTCTGGCGGGTGCTGGCCGTCAGCATCGAGCAATAGCACCACTTCGCCTCTCGCGTTGCGCAGTCCTGTCTTCACGGCGGCCCCATTCCCCTTATTGTAAGGGTGCCGTATAACCCGCGCCCCCGCCCCAAGAGCTACATTCGCGGTGTTGTCCGCCGAGCCGTCGTCTACTACCACTATCTCAGCGTCAGGTCGTAGCGCGTACGCCTTGCGTATGACAGTGCCTACCGCATCGCCCTCATTGTAGGCAGGTATGATAATAGTCAGCGTGTAAGAAGAAGCAGGCATGGCAGGTACAGCAGCAGGAGCTGTCTCAGTCGCCGCAGACATCTGGCGAGCGCCCTCCTGCACCGCCGCTATCGCAGGCTCATCTATCACGTTCCGACTCACAACATACTCCTGGAATAATCCCTCAGTCTCACTCAGGCGACCTGCTCACTAGGAAGACGCCCGCCATTATGACTAGCACACCTGCAAGTTGCGCAAGGCTAATTTTCTCTTTCAAGAAGACAACCGAGGCAATAATGCCAATGATATAGCTGATCGAAAGCAACGGGTAAGCCAGCGATAAAGGCCAGCGTGACAGCACAGCCAGCCAGAAGAGAGCGCCGCTAAAGACAAAGAAGAAGCCCCCCAGGACAAAAGGGCTGCTGAATAGTTTTGCCGCCGTCGGCACTAAAGTAGAAAGGCTGACATTCAACTCTCCATGCCTGTTCATCCCAGCCTTGAGCAATAACTCGCCCGTTACGGTCAGGCACATAGCGATCATTAGCAGAGCAAAAGTGCTCCACCAGGCAGCGTCCATCTTTATTCTCCTGGAGGTTACTGTCTGCTGCGCTTCTTCAGCCTCAGCTACAACAAAATGCGCTTCAGGTTCCATCGGGCTAATTATACAGGACAACAGAAGCGCCGTTTAAGTTATCAGCAATCTTTATCGCCGGTGCCGCATGACGACATCTCATCATGCAGGCTTCAGCACGAACGCCCGGTAGTCACAAACTCCCGCTCTTACTGGATATGTAGCCATAATTGTGAACTCAGGCTTGAACAAAGGCGTGTACTGCTTCGAACGCCGTATATATGCTCCTGCATCAGCAAGATGCACCAACGCGCCCAGCAAGTTGAGAGACCCGCGCAACGCTACATCTTCCATAACGAGCACTCGCCCACCCGGTTGCAGCACCCGTTTCATCTCGCGCACGATGCTTCGTACATCCTCGTCCGAAAGATGGTGTAGCACTCCCGTTATCAATATCTGGTCGAAGTAGCCGTCAGGATAGGTCAATGCGCTCGCATCCATCACGTGGAAGCGGGCATGTGGGTGCGCCTTGCTTGCGTAAGCGATCCGCTCCGGCTCAATATCTATCCCCGTGTAGCTATAAGCAGATTTGAGGAAAACAGGCGCAAGCTCACCCGTCCCGCACCCCAGGTCGAGAATGCGCGGGCTATGCCCCTGGCGGTGAATCTGCGCCGCCAGAGGCATCAGTTCGCGGTCAATAACCCGGCGCTCCTCCCGGAAATTAAGCTCCAGGATACGCCTGAAGAGATTCCACAGCGTAGGCTGGGCAGACAAGCGCCTCACCAACCGCCGTATCGGTATCATCAAACGCTCTACTCTGCTGTTATCCCTCAACTGTACGCCACCCGGCACACCCTAACGCCGCGCCAACAAACAGCCCATTTGGTAGAGATCATTGCAACTTGGGCTATCATCTCTGCCCATCCGCGCCGAAGAAGCCGCGGATAGCGTCAACTACCATCCGCGCCTGCTCCTCTCTAAGTTCTGGATACATGGGCAGCGTTACTATCTCCTTCGCCAGTCTCTCGGCCTCAGGATAAGTGCCCTCGCGCAGCCCAAGAAAGCTGTAAGCCTGTTGCAAATGAACAGGTATAGGATAGTGTATCATCGCGGCCACGCCATGCGCCTTTAGATAATCAATCAGAGCATCGCGCCTTGTGGCGTCCACCTTGACGATATACAGATGCATTGCGCTCTCCCCATAGTCACGGAGAGTGAGTGGAACAACAGGTACGCCCGCTTCAACGAGCATCCTATCATAGCGCGCGGCGTTCTCCCGCCGTCGCTGGTTCCAGCTATCAAGATGAGGTAGCTTCACCCGCAGTATTGCCGCCTGCAGTTCGTCCAGACGGCTGCATACTCCCAGCCGCACATGGTTATATCTCTCTTTTTGCCCGCCGTTACGCAGCTCGCGCAAAACCTCCGCCACTTCCACGTCGTCAGTGGTAATAGCCCCACCGTCTCCGTAAGCGCCAAGATTCTTGGTTGGGTAGAATGAGAAGCAGCCCATCAGGCCGATTGAGCCTGCGCGCTTGCCTCGATATGTGGCACCGTGCGCCTGCGCTGCGTCCTCGATAACGGGTATGCCGTGCCTGCGGCCAATCTCCATAATCGGCTGCATATCTGCCATCTGGCCGTATAGATGCACAGGCATAATCGCCCTGGTTTGCTCCGTAATGACAGCCTCGATCTTTTCGGGGTCTATATTGCCTGTCGTGGGGTCTATATCAGCGAAGGTCGGTATCGCTCCTGTCATAGATATGCCGAGGGCGCTAAATGTGGCTGTGTGCGGCGTGGTAATCACCTCATCGCCCGGCCCTATGCCAAGCGCCATACAAGCAAGGTGTATAGCATCAGTGCCGTTAGCCACGCCCACCGCGTACTTGCTGCCACAGTAAGCAGCAAACCCGCGGTCGAACTCCTCCACATTCTCGCCCAGCACAAAGTAGCTCTTCTCCATGACCGCATTCACCACAGGAACAAGAGCATCTTTCAGGTTAGCATATTGCGCGCTCGTATCATTTATGTAAATCATTTTACCCCGGACCGTATTGCTTGCAGCGTGTAGCGTACTGCTCTCTACCAGTAATATTGCCCCTCTTGCTTATAAAACTCCACCGTTCTTCGCAGACCTTCTTCCAGGCCCACTTTCGGTTCCCAGCCTAGCGTCGCTTTTATCTTATCGTAGGAGCTATAAACATCGCCCACGTCGATCACTTTGCGGTCGGGGGGCCAGGGAACCAGTTTGTATGAGCCGCCATCGGCTAGCCTGATGAGGAGCCTCGTAAAATCCAGGTGGCTTACCGGCGCGCCACCTAGATTGAAGACCTGCCCGTTTGCCTCATCGCTCGCCCCCGCCCTCAAGAAAGCATCCACCACATCCTCGACGTAGTTGAAGTCGCGTATCTGAGAGCCGTCGCCGTAAATAGATATTTCTTCGCCAAGCATAGCCTTGCGTATAAAGAAGCCCGCGAAACCCATCCTGGCATCGCGCACATACTGGCGCGGCCCATATGTGTTAGTCAGCCGCAAGGACGAAGCGCGTATACCATAGACGTTATTGTAAAGTATGTGATACCACTCACCCGCCATCTTGTTGATACCATTCACATCTGTAGGGTGCATAAGGTGCTTTTCGTCAATTGGCAGGTAATCAGGCTTGCCGTACTGCTGGCGTGTGCCCGCGAAAACTATCTTCACCCCAGGATTATTGTGCCTGCACGCCTCAAGAATAGCAAGCTGGCTGCGGCAGTTAATCTCAAGGTCGGTGAACGGGTCGCTCATCGAGTCGAGGTGGCTTACCTGCCCTGCCAGATTGAATATATAGTCCTGCTCCTGCACCAGAGCATTCATTGTGGGCTGCGTGCGTATATCAGCAATATTGACACGCAATCGCTCCTCGACCCCAGCTATGTTGCGCCTGTTGCCGCCGTAGGCAGGAATTAGGGAATCTACCAGCAGCACGTCCGCATGCAGATTCACGAGCCGCCGCGCCAGATTCGATCCGATGAAGCCCAGACCCCCCGTCACCATCACGCGCTTGCCCGCGTACACTTCCTCATAGTCGGCAGGCGGTCGAAGCTGATCTACTTGTACAGTGGCATCTTGCGAAGCGTTGCCGCGCCATACCCACCCTGCCCTCAACTCTGCTCTCCATCATAAGTACCGTTACCCGGGTTGAGAGGGCCTGTAGCAAGCGCGGGGTCATGCCCCGCGCTGATCATGGCGCGTACCTCTGCTTCAGTCCGGTACAGCAGCGATGGATTGCTTATGTCAATTTGCATTGGGGGTTTTATGCTCTTGATCGGCTTGCGCCCGGTGAGGTGAGGCGTAAGCACCAGATTAATCCAGAGCCGCGATAGCTGCTGTGCGGTCTCCCACAAACGCGTAAAGTTGAAGAACTGAGACCGCCCATAGGCCCTGTGATAGTGGCGAACAGGCACCTCTGCGAAAATCGCACCCGATTCCTGCAGCTTCTTCACCAGCTCTACCGTGATCGAGCCTGTACTGGACCTCAAGTCAATGCGCTCAAGTGCCGACTTACGAATGAGCCGGAAGTCGCAGTCGGTATCACGCACATGCAATCCGAAGGCGAAGCGTACCATCCAGTGATACACCTTGCCTATCACGATGCGGAAGAGCGGGTCGTGCCGGGCGATCTTATAGCCTTGCACTATATCTACCTCCGGGCGCATAGCCGGAAGCAACATCGCCAGTTCATGCGCGTCATACTGCGCATCGCCATCTGTGTAGAAGACGAGTTCCTTTGTAGCTGATTTGAAGCCGGTGCGTAGCGCACCGCCGTAGCCCCGATTCTGTGTGTGCGTTATAATACGCAGCCGCTCGTAACGAGCGGCTATATCCGATAGTACCTCGGCTGTGTAGTCAGTCGAGCCATCGTTCACTACGATAACCTCATAGTCGTCAGTCAGGCGGGCGCAGGTATGCAAAGCAGCCAGCACCATCGAGGCTATCGTGCCTGCGTCATTATAAGCAGGAAAGAAAACCGAGATGCCCGGGTTCTCCATGCCAGCACTGCTTCCTCGAGCTACAGCCACGCCTGGATCGGCCATGAGCTTACCCTTTTCACTTACCATATCAGCGCCGATTATACCATACAGGTTGCAACCGCACACGCAATGCCATCTCTATATGGGCTTATAAAGGCGGTTTCTTGCACCATTGAGTGCCGCGACATCCAATATTCTGCTAAGTCAAAAGCCAACCCCCAACCCGTCCCCACTAGTACAGCATGGCTCAAATGGAGCTACGGTATAATGGCTGCTCAAGCATAGGGAAGGGGTGATAGATAGCCTAGATTTTGGTGCGAAACTCCTGACTTGCAGGTGAGCCGCCCTATATTTGGTAGCATTCATGACTAGTTCCGGTATATCTAGTGGCCGGTAAGTTCGGCCAGAGGGTTTCGCACCAAAATCTAGCCTAGGAGCAGCCATGCGAGGACCTAAACCGCCAAAGCTCGAGCTTTCGGATAGCCAACGCCAGGGCCTCCAAGCACTGGTGCACCGCCATATGGCACTTCGTGGTGGACAATCTCGATACGCATCGTTCGGAAACGCTGGTACGCTTGGTAGCCAGGGCGTCGGGGCCACCGGAGATGGACCTGGGAGAGAAAGGCA
>JADEYI010000450.1_pt1 | contig 57403 bp, 80 predicted proteins | sample 8542331 | NCBI WGS metagenome assembly JADEYI01 (sample SAMN16510988, study PRJNA670497) | mine drainage metagenome | isolation source: biofilm near Copperflume 1 | place: Germany: Marsberg coppermine Kilianstollen | collected 2018-02 | reverse complement strand
GTAAATTCTTAAACATGGCTCTTAAAAATCTGAGAAATTTCTCTGCAGAGAATTTTCTGAGTTAATTCTTACTGGTTTCTAAGAGAAAGTCCCCATAGTGTGCTGTTATTCCTACCATCATACCTTATCACCTGAACACTGCACAATCTTCACTGAGCACGGTCATGGCCACTTGTATGCAGCGGACATTGACAGGCACTGACAATGGATTGATCAGGGCTATGAGATCAGAGCAGAAGACACTGGCATGGAGGCTATCAATGTCATATCAACCATGATGGGCCCTTGCTGCAACATCAATGATCTTGAGCAGGTAAGCCGGGCATATTATTGTTATTGACCGTGTGGGCAGGCGTGCTCTTGTCTGGTCTGCTTTATCTGCTTCCAACGTGTCTTCAAAAGACATTCAAGACCGATTGATTGATAGGCCACGATTGATCGACAAGCTGGCTGTGACTGAAGTTCTTGTCATCCTTGCAGGATGTCGGTGGGGCGCTAGCTGTGCTAACACTGGGGGAGGCGCACTAATATGTATCCCAGGAGCCTCATCAGCACTCCCGGGGAGTTGAAAGACAGCTTCAAAATCTGTTCCGGTCTGCAAACTCTGCTCCATTTGCCGATTGCCGGACAATGCTCACGGAGCTCAACTTCATGTGCAAACAGAAGCCCCGGGGCACTACAGTGACCTTCCTGTTGGCAGTATACTTCTGGGCAGCTCATATAAAATGACATGCTGTCTTGCTGCGCACTGATTGGCTGCACTGCATGCGATGCATGGAATGACTCAGGTGTAGCATCTGCAGAAAGAAGCCGGACGCACTCTGGTGATAAGCTCAAGAGCAATGCCAGTAGTGCAGCACCCTAGACAGTCTTATCACGGCGCCTGATTTTGGCAATTTGATCATTTCAGATTCACAATTGTGCTCGTGCGGCATTGGGAAGCAATCGAGGGACCACTGACGGGGAGCTCACAAATTGGATATCCATCAATGGCTGCTGGAATGTAACAGCGTCTCATATAAGATGTCAAATGTCAGTTGGGCACATATAATGAGTGCCCGCCTGTCATAAAACACACAGCATCCTGAAACTGAGAGCTCTGCGAAAGCCGATCAATGCTTGTGCAGGCAAGTATAATTGCAAGGCACAGAAACTCGCACTTGTTTAAATTTTGGACTTTTGCAGGCGAGCTCGTGCCTGTGCGTGCTGGCCAAATGTGCAATTGGCAGGTTTGGAAGCCAAAATTGACGCACGCTCTGCGTAGGTGGAATTGAACGGCTTGGCATCGCCAAAAGAGCATCTCAAAACATAGGTTACGATTGGCGTTTGTGAGTGACGAACGATGATTGCCCTTCGTCAGGATGATGCTTCAGCGCACGAGCGTTGCTTCTCTGAAGCAGTGGCCTATGTAATTTTTGTAGAGGCCACGTTTCGAGACAACCGGGAAACATTTGAGGCGTTCTTGAACATTCTGAAAGACTATCGGGAGAACAGGTCCTTTTCCTGTGCCGTCTCTGCACCCCCCGTTCTTTAGCTGCCGTGTCCATCCACCAATTTCTTGTTCCAGAGCCCATGCTTCCAATGAAATTGTTTGATCGTCACTGCAAATACACCATAGACGTCGCAGGCGCCACTTTTTAAAACCCAGTCAAATCCTTTGGTTCTTGCAATTAGCACTCCACAACTTTCACAAAGTTTTTGCCTGTGTTCTACATTTTCTGAGAGGTCTGTGAGGCAAGAGTCTTCACGAGTACTTAGCGTTCTGCTTTTTGTGAGCATGACGCAAACCTTGACTCAGCCAAAAACCAATACACGGCTGCTGTGCAGGTTGGATGTAGCATCGGTATTTGAGCGTATCGACTCCCTTTTCAGTTGCCACAGCTCCCACAGGGAACTCGTTCTGGGTTTCAGCCTCTTTCTTCCGGAGGTTTGGGCTTGTTGCTGCTTTAATTTTGGCACTATGCAAAGCATTCTAATTGGGCAGCGGTCACAATAAATCTCAGGCAGCGACACTGACAGGCACTGCCCATATTTTGACCAGGGCTACATCATCATCGAGGAGGACCAGGGCTACATCATCATCGAGGAGGACATTAAGGAGGAGGAAGTTGACATCATATCAACCACCATGGATGATTGTCAATGAGCGACAGGTTTGTCTGCAACCTACTTTCTTGATCTGGCAGGCGTATATCGAAACTTTGTTTGTCTGCTCAGTGCATCCATCTGGTATTAGCGGTTTGGGTCAGAGTGTCAGTACGGAACTGACTAATGGGCATAATCTTGTCATTCGTGCAGGATGTCAGTGGTGACTTGCTGTGCTATCTCTGGGAGGGGCGCATTTAGCAAATTTCAAGCTCTGAAAGCCTCATCTGCGCAGCACACTTGGCTCCCCCCAAAGCCAGCCAGGGAGTCAGCGCTGCAGCAGCCGGAGAAGAGATCTCCTCTGCAATTTACTGAACGAGCGCAGCAGCATTTGCTCTAGAGCAGTAGTATAAGATCTTATGCTTCTGCCTGGCACCAACTGCTGGGCAAGGCTCTAGGAGCTCAAAATTGCAAGCAGTGGGACGGTGCCAGGGTTTGACAGGGGGTCACTGAAAGTTCGAGGTGTTCCCTTGCCTGAAAACTCTTTTGCTCTTGATGTGTCTTGATGCGCTGCGTGGAACGGCTGAGAGATTACAGCTGCATGTAACTGGCAATGTGGCAAACATTCTGGTGACAACATATTGCTAGTGAGCAAGGCTCGTATTGCAGCACTCTGGACACGTAACATCAAGTCGCCTGATTCTGGAAAAAAAAGTTCCGTTTCGGATGCTCCGTCTTGCACTGGAAGGCACCTTCCACAATGAGGCTCACACAGAGGCCGCACTAGACGCATACGCGCATGGAATGGCAAGGAAAGCAGACCTGTCATAAACTCTGGCTTTGCTGCGGCAAGGGCATGCTTACCTGTCTTCCTTTCTACAGTATGTTAGAATCAATTGCAGGTCCAGAAATGGCCAATCCGAATCTTGAATTTGATGGTTCACTCACTCAGTTATTCCACAAAGCTAATGGTAACCATCAGCACAAAAACATAGAAAGGGCACAGCAAGGCAACTTTGTGGACCCAACTCCTCGTATCTCATCAGCACAACGATATCATACAGTATGGTACACAGCATCAATTCCTTCCATGCTCACATCAGGAAGGCATTCCTCCAACAATTCATCAGAAACATCAGTCCACAAGAAACTCTCTCTACCGCCGGCTCTTTTGACTATTCCGCGGTACATGGTAGTATCCTGTAAATGAGCCCAATTGCTGACCTCAGCTGGTAGCTGCCAATCTCAACACTTACAATGGATGCGTTCTTGTTCATAATCAGCTGTCCTCTCGAATTTGCTCGACCCCTTCTGCTCCAATCATCTCTCTTTCACCCAGTGTACACCTACTGATCGCATGATGTGGGGCCTCAGTCGCGCGCAGTGTGATCGTAGTCGCTGTACACAAACTTAGCCTGCCATCCGGCAAACTTCTCCGACAGCCACACAGAGGCAAGCGCGCCCAGAACCGGCGCCGCGGCCGCCACCGAGATGGGCGGTGCCCCCCTGCCCAGCTGGGCAGCTGCCGCCAGCAGCAGGGCAGCTGCCAGGCCCAGCAGCAGCTTCCGCCCTGTGCGCAGCTGCTGCAGCGCCTGCACATGGCGCCACTCTGTCAGTCTGTGCTGCGCTGTGCTACGTGCAAAGTCCTTCTTGACTCCTGAAAGTTCATGCCGCTCGCCAAGCACCAATCGTCAGGGCAATGCTAATCTAGATGCGTCTGATATCGCAAACAGCATTACCCCGAAGACGGTGACACGCCGCGCGAGCACTGCCCTCAAACATTGGAACTGCGAATTATTCCGGAGACAACGCAGCGATATCAAGATCCTGATAAGCCAGCAAAGTCCCACCAAAGGTGTTGATGCAACGACAGCGCTGCGAGCAAGCATGCTGCAAAAGCATATTGCGCCTTCTGGCCACACAATGACAAGAGTCTCCTAGAAACACGCCTGCCAATGAATGCCTGCTGCAGTGGACACTCTGAAGCCAGCAGCCTGTGCGTAGTGACAGCGCAAACGGCCAACTTTTCAGAATGTAACAATTGACGCACAGGCTGCAGGGGGAGAGGTCACTATTACACCGAGCAATCCTTCATTTGCAGCAGCAAAAGAGCGGTAGAGACATAGGCGAGTCGGCAGTCCAAAGGTGGCTCACCTTGGAGCAGGCTGGGCAGTTCTGGGTGTGCTGGTGGTAGCGGTCCAGCAGCTGCTCGCGCGTCAGCACCGGTGCAGGAGTGGCCTCGCGCCCAGAAGCTTCCCAGAAGCCGCCGCCTCCCTGCTTGTGGTACCACTTGCGCCATCCCAGCACGCTCCTGCACAGCACAGCACGACGTGTTAAACATGGCCTGAATGCAGGGATCCACATCGTAGCAAAATTGCAAATTTGTGATATGAAGATGGGCAGTGGAAAACTGCCCACAAGGCCAATGAGCCTCAGGTGGCTTTGAACAGGTCCCCAAAGTGTAATAGTAATAAAGCTTTCCTCTTCAGCAGTCAGCAGATCAGGTTGACGAGGCCAGTCTGGCTGACCAGGCTGATCTGACTGATCAGAAAGACTGATCAAGACAGCAAAATCTGCATGACGTGGGTGTCCTGCCAGATCACAAACTCTAGAAAGCACTGAGCTCTACCATGCACAGCTACCACATGCGCCAGGTCCCTAAAGATGCAAGCCAGGTCAGCACTCCGTCATCAGGGAAGAGGCACATGCGAGAGTTGTTGGAGAGAGAATTGAGAGCAAGGCGGCAGGCGCAATGCATCTGCTCTCCTGCCAATTGAGGCACGCCCAGAAGCACTGGAATTCACCACGTACGCTGTTGCAAGCATGTGATAGACCAACACTGCCACGCAGGCGAACCAGCCTTGCAGTACCACTCATCACAAGCATGAGACAACTGTCAGAGAGCAGTTCCCATTATTTATGTAGGAACCGAAAATCTCCAGGCAGCTTTAGATTGCACCACCCCTCGGTTTGCCTTGGACTCAGCAAAACCTCAATCACTTTGACCAATCCTGAATTCAAACTCTTGTAATTGCCAGTGCACACGTCGGCGCGCGCAGAAGTTTGATCAGTTCTGACAAAACTCCAATTCAAAAAGTACTAGCTGCTAGCGCACCCGTCAGCGTGCGCGCAAGTTTGATCAGCGTTGACCAAATTTGAATTGAAAGTAGTAGCAGTTAGCGTACCCGTCGGCGCGGGCGGGCAGGTAGTAGTCCTGGGCCCAGGAGTTGCCAAAGCCGTCGCGGCGCTTGGAGTTGGCGGACGCCTGGGCCAGGTACGCCATGTCGCCATCGAATATCTCGTTCAGCAGCAGGTGGTCTATCCAGCGCGGACGAGCCGCCGCCAGAACCTGCATGGGAATCCAACTATTGATCTGAGCACTCCATAACCCCTCAAAAGAATAATTCCTGCCTGCTGCCCTGCGAAGCTAATACCGCGAGCCGAGGCGCGCGATCCAGGCTCTACACCTCAAATTTTGGGGCCGATTGGCGAGGTAAAGAGGTGTGTAACAGAGCCATCTGACTGACAATCAAGCTGTGAGCGCTTCTCCACATTGCTCGTAGTGGCAACACGAATGGTGTGCTCTTCTACTGAGACAGTTGCCTGCACGGGAAGGCAAGCCCTGATCTAAGGACGCCATGGGGTTACACTCACACTTGTCAGCATATCTAGCAACATGGTCCAAAGCAGAGAATAGAATGCCTTTTGCCCGTGTAGGAGGTGACATGGACAGATGTGCTTTCACCAGGGACTGGGTCTCCTTGTCTTCCAGCAATATGGACAGCATACACACGCTCAAGCATATAGCGCCTGAAGTGAATGCAAAATCACGCGCAAGCTGTCCATAAGTGCAAGAGCATCAGGGAGCACCAGCTGTCATGCCCATGGACCGAGGCTCAAACCACCTTGCACGGCCCACTGCCAACCTTGAGTTAAAAGACTTCATACAACGCAGAGCGTCAAGAGGTGACACACCTTGACAAGCTTGGGTAGCGGCTGCACGACAACGGCATGGTTGATGACACGCGTGGAGTGCTCGTCAAGGGGTATGACATAGAACCACAGCGCCGTGAATTTTCCATCCTCCTTTGGCGTGAAGTACCTGCCAATTGCACATTTGCAATATAACATCAAAATGACAGACATGCTTGGGCAAGTTTGTTGTTGGCAAGTCACTCCGCTCTAGCATGAGATCTGAAAGCAGGACAGCTGAGAAAGCCCAATGCAGATCTCCATGTCCAGTCAAAATTTTCTGCATGCTAAGCACCCTTGCAGACCAGCAATGATTGCTTACCAATACCACAAGCTCTGGTGAAAAGGGCAAAGGTGAGAAGACAAGGGTGAAAACACAGGTGCAAGGGTCTCACTCGATGTAGGCCGGAGGTACACCCTTGACGTTCTGGTTGATGGGGGGCTTTATGGCGTCAGGAGACCACTCCAGGTCATATGTGTATGCGTCCCCTGGGCCCTTGTCCTTGTTCAAATTTGTCACCTCAAAGTGATTGGCCCACTGGCTTGCCCTGCACAGAACCCCATGAGCTTCTTTTCAGCCCAGGCCACAAGAGGAAGATTGAGGAGCTCTCTAGCAATCCTGTGGAATTCCAGTATGTATACATACGCTCGAAAAGACCCAGGACAGTAGAGCAAGCAGAGAGAGCGTGCCTCTTGTACGCCACTCCATTGTGCGCAAAAGGCACATGCGACTGCAGGCACCACAGCAAGTGTCTTTATCATTTCCACAGCATCTGACAGGAAGACAGAGATCAGGCCTAGTCTCACAGGTGCATTAGGACAGTCCAGAGCAGGTACATTAATGCAAAAGAAGTCAAGATATAGTGGCAATGCCTCGCCTGGTCGCTGATGTTCTCAAAAAGGATGTCATAGGCCACAGGGAAGTCCCTCACAAAATTCTGGTTTGTCGTCAGCGCCACGTCCTCTGCAGCGCATGCCAACCGAATCAGCCACACAATCACTTCCCAGGAACACATCAACATATCAGAAATTATTGCCACCAACATGCATCCAATGAGATGTGCTGGCAGCATTGCAGGTCATAGTAAAGGGCAAGAGTACACTGGCGGGAGCACTTCACATAGAGTGCCCACCTGGTGCCACTTCTTTGACTCGCTGGTTCAGGGCAGGCTGCTCTGCAGAGCTTTCAATGAAGGCGTGGGGGCCAGACTCTGGCCAAACCCAAACCAGGCCCAGCTGCACCTGCAACATCGCCCGTCACCATCTCAGTCACTCTCACCCTCTCCAAGTTGCAGATTTGTTGCAAATGAGCGCTATCTGTATGTAAGAACCCACTGCAATATCTGGCACTTTGTGAAAATACATCTTGATAACAGGCAAGCCAATGCCAACATGCACACCAGGTGTTTCCGGTAGAATTCCACATGGAGCCTCTTCCATCCATGCCACGAGACTGGACCCAAATGAACAGAGTCACAGTCACATTGCCAAGGAATGACAGAATCTATGTGACTGTTCCTACCTTACAGACCCAGAGGCACATCAAAATCCCCGTGAAGGTATCCGTGGGCCTAATGCCCCTTTCAATATGTGGATCCTCAATCACGCAATCCATTTGCAAATCAGGGAAGCTGCACAACACACAACATACAACACACAACAGTGAGATGACAGATGATTAAGAATGCCTGGCTCGGTACTCAGAGATAGATAGCTGCACCTGGACAGGGTATGTGGCGACGCAGGAGCGTTTTGAGGCGAGGGAGGTGCGCTCAGACTGGGGGCTGTCATGCGCGGCCTGAGGGATGGCAATTGCAGCGCCAGAGCCGCCAAAGCGCCAGCCGTGGTACGAGCACTGCAGGCTGCCATCGCTCGGCTCTATGCGGCCCTGAGATAGCGGCGCCAGCCTGGCAAGGTAGAACGCATGTCAGCAAAGCACACCTCCCACATGCCGTAATGAGGAATTGAACTTCAGATAATAAGGGCCTTGCTGAGTACAGCTGGCATGTCATGGAGCACCGTCTACGCGGCTCTCCCATTGCCCAATACAACCGAGCAGCGCCACTTACAATGCGCCACAAAACATGCGTGTGCTTTTGAGAGTTCGAAGACCCGATATTCTGTGTCAATCAGAAGCTGTGTTTGACCTCACCTGTGGGGACAGATGTCCTCAAAGCAGCGCCACTGCTTGTCGGCATCCTGCCAGATGACAAGGTCCTTCCCTGTCCCAAGATATGCCATTGCAATGAACAGCGTGTAGAGTCACGCAACGCAGAACCTGTGCCCGATGTGCTTAAGGGTAACAGGAGGAAAGGCCGGAATACTGGTGCAACACTGGTTGAAGGACAGAGTACAGTGGGGGACTCACCAAGCAGCTTGGTGGCGAATGGCTTTTGTGGATTCAGGTCCTCAACGACTGCAAGAGGATACCAGTGCTTTGTCCAGACAAAGGGCTCCTCCTGCATGGAAGGCAGTCTGCTTGTATCACTTTGCAACCTTATTGGGAGCGATTTCCTCAGCCTTGCCACAAACGCGGAGCATGCAGACTCCTACCTTTCGCCCTGATGTTGAGGGAGACTCAGATGAGCTCTGCTGGGCAGACCTTTCCAGAACCTTGCTAGATGTGCCTCCATTCTCAGAATCCTTGTAACAGGCAACTCCTCGAGGACGCCTCTGAGGGGCAACCTGTCATGCATACGAGCCACTGCATATTATTCATGAAAACGGAATACCTTTGGTGCGATAAAATCACACTGTTGCGATCTCTTGCGTCCAAGAATACTCTGATCGTCAGCATACACAAGGCGTGAACTTTGCATCCAGCAACCTACCTTCCCCTTCGATCTCAAGATCGACAAGTTCGGTCTTGAAGAGAAAGTTGCATTGCAACGCGGTACTGAATTTCTCCTGAAAGAAGGTTCAAAATGTCCAATATTGCAGATCTTCATTTTCATACGGACTCCACAGTGCCGGAATCGGTGCCTTGAACAGCTTTCAATGAATACAATGTACAGCGTGATACTCTTAGGTTAATCGCAACACAAATGTAGCAGCTCTCACAATGAGCAACGAACACAACAGCAAGGCGCGCGTTGACTGGGCGCTGACTCAGTTGATCAACGCCGTCGTAGATCTGGGTTGAACCGGTTCCAAGCGGGGAAACCGAATGATCGCTGCAGGATGATTGATCGCTGCAGGATGATTGGGATGGTTTACGATTAATAGTTGGTATATGAAGACCATCGGTGGTAGATGAGTTGTACGTATGATGGTGACAAGGTCTGGTTGACCGAGTGCGAAACCATATATCAAGATGGCGCAATTTATGCTCTTGTAAAGTCTTCTGAGAGGCGATCGAGATTGCTTTGATTTACTAGATTGCATGGAAGTAATCTAATTTTACATCCATTGATCTATTGCCGGATCTGCTCGTCTGCACGTATTGCCTTGCCCAAGTACATCCCCACTCAGCGAAACCCTTTTAGAGTCAACGGCAATCGCGATGCCTACCGAGTCTGCTCTTCTGGGTGTCCTTAAATTGGTCCGGAGGGACGACTCACCATCGGACCTAGAACAGCACAGAAAGGTACCCAAAGGACACCCTGTTCAGCTGAGCACAGCTACCAGTACCAGACATTTCTGCTGTTGACTTTGGACTCCGCATTGACCTGCGCGTGTGGTTCGTCAGGAGCATGCACAAGCCGCTATTATCGCGCGCACAACATTCGTGCTGCTGCATGTCTTCATCCTGGCGACGCTCTTCACCTGCGCCTCAGATCTGCAGCACAGCCTTCAAGGGGGCCACCGGCTGTACCTGGGAGGCTTTCTCGCCTTACTGCTGGCCAATGCTGCCCTGTATGTAGCGCTGAACTTGTCCGACCCCGGCTACCTGGAGCCCAGAAAGGGCCAATACAGCGGCACAGATATTGAGGTGCTCCTACATCACTACTACAAATAGATAAGGACTTGGAGGACTTCCTAAAGCAGTTTCATGAAAGCAAAAGCTATGCCAATGTATGAATATGAGCCTTCATGAAAAACGGCAAGTCCCGAAGATCAGCCGTCTGAAGGAGGCCTGAATCCCTGTGCAGGAAGGAAAAGAGGCACTGCCTCTGACAATTGCGACCTCAAACAGGTGCTCCAAAGGCGTTCAGAAGAGCGGGAGGGGCCGCAGATCAAGTCAGCGCCCCTTTGATCTGGGCAGGCTGCTGGCGGCAGAGATGGGGGCGGATGACCTGGACGATAGCCAGGCGGGCAGCCAATATCAGAGCGAGTCAGAAGACGCAGTGTCTCTGCCAGGCAGCGCTGGCAAGTTTCCAGCTGAGCAGCAAGATGATGGGGCCCTGCAGATGGCCAGTCAAGGAGTGGTGTGTGCACCTCTAGATGCTGCAAGCAAGGAGATTGCGCCACAGCAGAGGCAGCTTGCGGCGGGTGGGGCAGATTCTGCAGGGCAGGCCTTGGGGCAGGTGCCGGGCAGCTGGAGGGGCAGCTTCAAGGAAGCCGGGCCGGAGCCGGACAGCTGGCGCAGCTGGCTGCATGCGCCAGATCAGGCCGGGCACTCGTCCGAGGGCGGCGCGCCGATGGGAGGGGGAGATACCCTCGGCGGCTGGGCGGATGTCCTGCCCGCCGGGGGGTCCCTGCCACCGCAGCGGGGGGGCCAGATCTCGCCAGATCTGGCGACAGGAGGCATTGCTTTGGCTGCGTACCGCTCTGAAGGGAGCATTGAACCCGAGGGTCCATCCAGTGAGGGGAGTGGTTCCCAGCAGAACCTCGCCGGAAGCCTGTGCTCTGCGGAAGCGGGCTCAAGTGATTTCCTGATAGGCGCGGTGCACCACGGCTGCCGGGGCCTCTCAGAGGACAGCCGCAGCTCTTCCAGGTGTGCTTGTTCTGGCCAATCAGAGGCTGAATCGGCTATGCAATTGTTTCTCTGCAGACCCACCTTGCCTTTGGCAGGAAAAGCGCGTAAAAATGATGTTACTTACTATTGTTATAATTTCTGAGTCTAATTTTGCGCCGGCTGGCGGGGGGCGATATAAACACTGAGCACCGTGCCCACGGTTGATTGGGTCTTGCTTGGATCTGGCAAGTCCAACAAGGGTTGGGATTATGGCAGCCTTCACCTGCAGCTTGTCTGCAGGACGCACCCTGCCTCTTGGCAGGAAAAGCGTGTAATACTAATACTAATACTAATTGTGCTTATGGCCGCAGGACGGTGGCGTGGTTTGAGCGCGCGATGCCGGGGCGGCCGTGCGAGTGGTGCGGTGCGTGGCAGCGGCTGCGCGCCCACCACTGCGCTCCGTGCGACCGCTGCGTGGCCGCCTACGACCACCACTGCGCCTGGATCGGCACCTGCGTCGGCGCTCACAACCGCCCCATGTGAGAGAATTTCCAGTGCTGTAAACGGAATATTACGTGAATTACTGTATTGGTAATGAAGGCACAGCTGTTTCTGGGTGTTTTCACGTGTGATATTGATGGTGAAGAAGACCTTGAACAGTCTCTTCTAGTGGAGTCATGAGCTCGAGCCTCGTTCCAGAAAGCCCTTTTTTCGTAAAAGCACGCTGAGATACTCGGGACAATGAGCTGCAGAAGAATTGAGGGGCTGCTTGGCTGACCTGCATTCTGTTGCACTGTGGCAAGTTCCCGCACAGATTGTCTCATTTAGAAGAGATCTTGATCAGGAGATAATGGGTCTCTTCCAAAGACTAAAAAGAGACTTCTTTGATGTCCAGGTTTGTGGGGTTCTTGGCCACGCAGACGGTGCTGCTGGCGTGGGCGCTGCAGGCGGCGGTGTCCTGCCTGCGCAACGCAGCACCGCTGATGCCAGACAGCGCCTTTTTTGGCTACGACTGGGAGGTGGTTGCCAGTGTTGGCCTGCTGGCCTTCCTGCTCACGTTTGTGGCCTGCCTCCTGGGCTACCAGCTGTTTTTGGCCGCCACCGCGCAGACCACGAGGGAGCACTCCTGTAGTAATCAGGTGGCGTACCTCGCGCATGTGCCGGCACATGTGCACCCCTTCAGCCGGGGATTGTTGGGAAATTTGTGGGATTTTGCATTTGAGAATGCTGACAGGGAGTGGAACTTGCCTAGCATTGAAGAGATGGTCATGCGGGAGCATGCCCAGCCTGAAGGGCACTGCTGCTGATTATATATCGAAATCTGGTGTGTTGCTTGCTCGAGAATGATGCAATAAACGGCCAGATCTGGCCGTCATTGCACATAATGTTCGCTGGGGTCTGATTATAGGTAGCTATCTAGAATTCAAAAAAGTAAGAAGATTTTTGGGGTTTTACACCTCTTGCATGTGATAGCCTGCTCGATCTGAATGGCACTGTTGCTGAGATCTGAACTAATGTTCCATCGTCCTGCCAAATTGAGTTGGTACTTTGTGTTTATTTTTTATTGGCAGATTGCCGCTGTTGCATCATGCAGATCAAGTGCGCTCGAAATAGTGAAGACCGTGATCTCATGAGCACCTGCTTACTTCGATGCTTTGATTCTGTCAGCAAGTTTCATTTTTACAAGGTAAAGATTCCTAATTTCGCCATTCAGTCTCCCTTTGATAAATGGTCAAAGCAAAAGCAAGGCGTGTGCTTGACTTCCACAATCAAAATATGTACTGTAAGAAAACCTCTGCAACACAACGATTGATGCCACGATAATGCCAAACTGATAAAAGAGTGACAGGCATGCGTTTAATATATATAATTTAATCAAAGTGTAATGCCTGATCCAAGTCCGCACATTATAGATACCCCAGACTCATCGCTCAGCTCCTGCTGAAGTCAAGTGCATCAAGCACTCATCTTGCAAAAGATTACTGTCATCGACTCACCCACTCTGACCACTACCCCAAATCATACAATCACTACTCACTCTGGATGCCTCTGAACTGCTCCAAAGACACAACCTCCCTACATTGCAATTTACAGGTCCACGCCAGATGCGGGGCCCAGCAGATTGAGGGCCTTGGCATAGCCGATCAACTGCACAAGGATGCCGCGGCCAGTTGCAGCTTCTATGATGATGGCTGTCAGGAACCCAATCATCTGCACAGCCAGAAGCTTTGCATCAGCATACACACACACAGAAGTATACGAGTCTGCAAGCCGCACTGACGATCTCCCTTCAAGGTCACCTGTCTGCATGGAGTGAAGCATATTTCCTCAAGACTTCATAAGTGATCAGAAACAAAAAGGAGGCGATGCAGGGCTGCTTACCGCCCATCTGCCGTTTGTGAGCTCCACATTTCTTGCATAGCTGCGCACACACATAAACCAGCACTCAGCAACCAAACCCTTTAATACACCTCAAGCTACACCTTCACAATGACCGGCAGCCACACATCTAAAAAAACCTGCTCATCCTGCAACATGCTGTCCTGCACCACTAGTCAGAAGGACGTGCAAGGCAGTCAGAGCATCAACAGATGCGCAGCAAGCATTGGTGAGGATATTTATGATGTCCAGTGTTGTGGATGTGGTCACAGCTCTTATAGCCCCGCAGTCAATCAGTCGCAGTTTGACCAAGACTGCGGGATGGTAGGGACTGTTAAGAGTCCTAACTTGAGACCAGCACCGGACATAGAATGCTTAAGGGGTGGGTGACTCACTCAAAGTCGCTGTTGACTTGGCTGCTCTGTTCCAGGATGTCCTGCTTGGCTGAGAGAGAGATGGAGGGGGCGGGCATGCCAGCCTGTTCCCTCCGCTTCATCGCAGCTGCCTCCCTGGCTGCCTCTGCCTCCACGTTGGCCCCAAAGATGCCCCCATCCCTGGGCTCCCTCTCCAGCTTGCCTGAGAACTGCACTGGCTCTGTGCCTCCCAGCACCCTGCACAAAAACAACACCGCCATGTAAGAACAAGTCTGCAGCATCCTTCATGCATCATGCAGCACAGGCCAGTACCATGAAGAGCAGTGTCTCTCAGCGTAATTTCTGTCATCCGCTCATCTGACAATCTTTCTTGTCCTCTGATTGGCAAGAGCGCGTAATTGCATGATCTATGGCAATGAATGAAGGTACGGTAACTCTCAGAATATAGTTCTTGAGGGCAGCTGCATCTGCCATGCAAGAGAGACGTAGGAGGTAAACAATCATTGCATGATGACGAGGGAAGGTTGTGCGCACTTGTCAGCTGGGGTGCCGGCGTTCTTGGCAGCAGCAATGGTCTTCAGATTGTCGGGAGAGGCGACGTCTGTGCCGGCAGCAAAGCTTTGCTTGAGCTTGGCCTGCTCCTCTGCAATGTTCTGGTCTTCCTTCTGGATGCCCAGGAACTGCCTGTACCTCACCAGTTCCCTGCAGACACATGACCTTTTCAGCTACCCTGCCTTCCACTTGACTTTCTCTTCAAACTTCAGCCCAGACCCCGCACTCAGCACAGCAACCAAAGTGCTGAAGGTTGCATGCGCCAATAGCAAATGAAAAGCCCAAGGTGCCCATGCAGTCTTCAACAACGCGCTGAAGAGGTCACACAGTTGGGGCAAGCATGCACAGCAACGTAGCACAATGCCTCATGCAGTGGACAGGAGACTGAGCAATAGCAGGCGTATCATGGAGATGGTTGAGGGGCGCACGTGGCGGTCATCTGCTTGTTTGTGGCCTTGTAGAGGGTGCGGGCTGATGCAAAGGCTGTCAGGCCTCCAAAGAAGACCAGGAGGAAGGTGAAGAGGGGTGTGGAGGGGGTCTCAAAGCCAATCTGACGGAGAGTCCCCTTGCCTGTGATAAACTCTTCCACTACGGAGGTCAGGAAGCCCATCATGGCGAGGCGGCCCACCCACACCTGCAGGCAGACAGGGACACCTGTCAAGCCAGATGCAAAGGCAGCATCTTGTGCTAAAGCGATTCGAGAAGCTATTCTTGCGGCAATGAGATCAAGAAAGGGGCTCCACAGACGGCACGTTTTGAAAACCTTCGATGGTTGGAGTCTCGAAGAATAAGACAACTGTGACAACTTTGCTGGTCGTCGAAGCATACCTCTGGGAATGGCTTGAAGCCAAAAAGGCCCTCATCTGTAGGCAGACCGATGCTTTCTGCAACCTGTGCGCACAAATACGGGTTTCATCAGTTTCTTTGTTGTCAAGCAACTCATATTCTGTCAGAACATCGTGGAACACCGTGATGACGACCGAGACAGTTTTCAACGACATAGCAATGTAGATGGTAAGAACTGACGGATGTAGCAACTAAAGGGGGATCACACCTTTGCAATCTCTGGCTTGGTGTCCGTGGACGCCCTTGCGAGGACAGCACCCGCGTGACGTGCTCTGTAAGTCCTCCGGCTGCTGCTTGTTGCGAGGGGTTGTGCCGCGCCGAAAAATGATGAACACCTGGTGAACGATGTCGTCGGTTTTGTTGATGAAAGTGTCAACATGCGGGTCTGAGAGACACCACTTGTTACTGCTTGGAAAGGCATTTTCGATATTATGCTGAGGACAATTCTTTGCACGAAGCTTTGTACTCTTGATCACAGGTACGAGAAGTGATTCAGTTCTTTTAGAAAGCTAATATCTGGGAGATAGTTGAGCTCTTTTGGGAATTTGAAGAGTTATGGCCAGTTGTGCGCCTCATGAATCCATCTTCAGCTGTGTTGCCACGACAATGCGTTGCAGCTTCCAGCTTCGCAGGAAGGCGCACCTGTTCAGTGGGGAGCCCTTCCAGGGTTTGGAGCAAGTTTGCTGACCTTGCCTCCGAAGCAACGAATGGGCCTGTGAGATACCATTCTGTGGCAAGCATCAAGGACAATGAGCGCTTGCGGAGATGCACTGGCCTCTTCACAGCGGGCGTATAGATAGCACAACCTCCTGCAAGGGGCATCGAGTTCCAGAGGCTCCCAAACGGTGCATTCGTTGATCCATTTCTTGCATGTTCTTTGGTTGGACACGACATCGATCTTTATATGGCGGGTGATCTTTCAGGATCCTTGTGCATTGTTGCACAGATCTGTCAAAGTTGACTTTTAACACCCTCTCATTGTGCATGCACAGATTCAAAGGACTTGTAGACGGACGAAAGGGACCTAGAGGACTGATTGCACCTATAAGATCTCTTGGAAGAGCCAGTCAGATGAGAAACAGTGAAGTGCAAGCAAGCCTTGCACAGGCATCAGAAGCTGCTAAAACTCATCTTACAGCAGCTGCTGGCGCTATACAACAGCACTGGCTGCCCCTGACTGCAGCAGCTACTGGCTTGTACTGCCTCTGGAAGCTCATCAAATTCCTGAGGTTGCTTTGGATCTCACCCTTCAGCCTGTGACTGTCTAAGAATCAATGCGCCTCACTGCTCCACATTTTGGCCTCACCTGTCGCTCCCTGGAAGTCAACCAAATTCCTTACTCACGTCTGCCGCGTACAAAACAAACGTGTGCTTGTGTGCTTGACAGGGCAGATGCAGATCTGAAGTTGCTTTCATCCAAGCAACTACCCAGAGATGCCTTCAAGAACAAGGTGGTCTGGATCACAGGGGCCAGCCAGGTACATGCTCCAGCTCAGAGTAGCATCTGATCACATCAAGGAATTGCATGCCCCGGATGCTGCTCTCTCGTAGTGATCGAAGTGAGTATTACATGGACACGAGTGCTCATATTCACTCGATGTTTACAGGGACTTGGAGAGCAGCTAGCCCTCACCTTTGCAGAGCATGGTGCCCGGCTGATCCTCTCCGCTCGCAACAAAGATCGGCTAGAGGTGTGTTAATCTCTCATTGACTGGTCACTGGCCTCATCACAGCACTGTATGTGGTCTTGACTTGCTACCTGCCCTGTTCCACTGGCACATGCGTGCAAAATTGATAGCAGTTATCCGTAACATAAGTTATCTGTTGTGTTTTTGCAGCAAGTGGGGGCAGCCTGCAAGGAGGCATATGGCACAGAAGTGGAGGTGCTGCCACTGGATGTCTGCGCGCCCTTCGCAGACCTCCAGGGCGCCGCAGCCAAGGCCGATGATGTCTTTGATGGGGCAGGCGTCGACTACCTGATACACAATGCAGGTAGCTCTCTCTGTTTGGCGAGTTCACCCGGATATATCAACTAGAGGCCTGCATATCATTTTCTAAGCTTTCTGTTGCGCGTATGCTCCAATCGCTGATGTAGATTTTGCTTTTATTGTGGTGTCAAGAGTCTCCCAGTCACTTATATCATTCATTGATTAGGTGCAAGCCAGCATGCTGCCGTGGAGGACACCACAACAGAGGTGGCTGAGAAGATGTTTGAGCTCAATGTGCTTGGGCCTATAGCGCTGACACGCGCTGCTTTGCCCTTCTTGCTCTCAAGGTGCATGCCCTATCATCCGCTTGATACCTCTTGAGCATCACATTTCAGGGCGAAGGATGCAATACTGGCACAGTCAGCTTTCTTGCTGGCAGAGGATGATTATTTAGATCAGCACGCAATTCGACACTGATGGTCCCTACCGCTGCTAATCGTATGTATTCACCCTCTGGAAATTACTCATTGATTACCCGTCCTTCGTGTGCTGGGCAGGGGGCACTGCAGAATAGTGGTGGTGTCCTCAATGGCGGCGGTGGTGCCAGCACCGGGGCAGGCCATGTACTCTGCCACCAAGCTCGCCATGCACGGCTACTTCTCCACCCTGCAATCTGAGCTCAATGACAGGCGCGCACCTCTGAATCTTTGTCACAGAAAGCCTAGGCTTCCAATGATATCTGGCCTAGGTGTTGCTACGGCGTGCAATGCTGCTTCAACTGCTCTGCTGTACCATATGAGACCATATGTCCTTTTGCTGGTATCATTCGAGGTTCCTGGCTTGGAAGTGGGCAAATTTGAAGGGAGGGTTTCAATTGTGTTTTGCGCATGCAGGGGAATAACAGTGACAATAGCCTGCCCAGGGCCCATCGCGACGGGCACGGAAGGGACGCCGCGCAACGTCTTCTCAGCGCAGGTGCTGACTAAGCCCGTCCACCTCAGCACCGTACATTCACAACCCCTCACCCAGTCTTCCTGCTTGCTGAGGACATCGATGCATGCTGAAAAACCACTGCAGGGTGTGAGGACGTGCCGTTCACTGATCATACGTTGAAGCGGCAGGGGCTGACGGCAAAGCACGAGGAGCGCGGCGGCGCGAAGAAGCGGCTGAGCCCGCCGCGGGTGGCTGACCTGATTGCGCGCGCCGCATACAATCGCGCTGACGTGGCATGGATTGCCCGGCACCCCGTCCTGCTGCTGGGTGCGTGCAGTGAACACATACTCAGAATTGCACACAAAGTGGTTGGCACAGAATGCGTAAGGGTTGATATCACAGCGCTGGCAGCATGGCAGACTTCTAAGATGCTGCGATGTCAAATGCATCAATGACAACTCGTCGTTGCACGTTGAGGTCAGTCTGTTGTTGTTGACCTCGGCGCATGCTCTGCCAACTACTTTTGCCCTGTGTAGTCTAGCAGGTGCATTGACCTAGCTATTTCTAGTGAACTAAAATTGCTGGCCTGTTGACACCTATTGCAGCTCCTGCTGCGCACTAGAGTCTGTGCACCACTGGCCTGCCTCTACAGTCTCATAATATGGGGCTAGAGTCATAATATGGGAGGGATCGCTCTTCAGGTGACTTGTATAGATGGAAGTATCTCTTCTCGTGCAGCGTGAGCATTGCTGGGGTTTTTGGTGTGCGGCTGCAGGTTACTTGTGCCAGTACTGGCCGACGCTGGGCATCTGGATTATGAAGAAGATTGGGCCATTGCGCGCAGCACAGCTCAAGAGCGGCGGCAGCGGCTATGACATCAAGAGCATGCTGTTTGGGACTGGACGAGTCAAGTCAGACTAGGCATGGCGTTGTAACACTGCAAGGAGTCGAGAGCTCTTCTTTCTTTGGGTAATTATTATTATAATTATTAAACGCTTTCCTGCCGAAGGCAAGGTGCGTCTGCAGACAAGCTGCATGTTTTTGGGTAATAAAGCAATGTAATCACCTTTATGGGCTCCTTATGAAGAATATGCACCTAATTTTGTACAATGTGCTTACGGTGACTCTATTCCAGCACAATGCTGGTCAGCAGATGTTTTGAATTGAGGTTCATCACATCGTTGTGAATTGAGAAAACCACAATGCTGTGAACTGCTGCTGATTGAAATAGTTGGAAATTTGCACGAGTAGCGGTCGTTGTAATGTTGCTTCAAAAGCAGATGCTGATCATGAAATGTTGTGATGAGAGGCTTCAGGCAACTAGGCCCTAAATATACAACCGCAAGTGCATTGCACAATGACACGGTCCCTATCTGTACATCAGCAATATGTATATAAATGTGGCCCTTATCACGACGTGGCAAGCATTCTGTATCACTTGTATTAGAGCTGCCATTCTGGCAGAAATGGAGACATCGCTGTGGTGGCAAGGCACATCAATGACCGTATGGAAATGTACTGCCATGACCAAGCAACAATTTACTTTGGAAATTGCGCTAGACTCCACTGAAGTGGACCTGCATGCAGACACACGCCACAGATGATCTGACTTGACAGCCAGCATGAGTTGGGCTCCATAAACAGCAACACCCCTTCCGAAGGAAGTCTAGGTCCGACGGATGAGTCATTGAATCTGTGAAAATAGCAAGCACCTGGGGGTTTGGGGCGCCAGGCATGCTGTGCTGCTCAGCTCCCGTGACAGCCAACCAGTCCTTCTGCTGCCTGATGATCTGAAAGAGCTTCCTGAAGTGGTCACGCAGAGCCTGCGATGGGCGTGTCAGCTCCAGAGCTGCCTGCCATTGCTCGTCCTTGCGAACACGTTCCCAGTCTCTGGCCTTCAGAGGAATTTCGAGGACCTGCATGTCAACAGCAAACCAGAACCATATTGCACACCTGGGGGAACTGCAGGTGAACTTCCCCTTGACGAGCTCACAGGCCTTGCAAGTCAGCCGTACTTGGTTGGGTTGTCAATTTAACCTTCAAGAGGCCAGAGCTTTGTGGAGACTCACCTTATTAGGAGCAGGTCTCTCAGTCTGCTTCCAAAACTCTCCGCATTTCTCTGGAAATAAACGTAGCGAGACAACTTTCAGAGTTGTCCTGAGGATCAACTCCTCTGGGTCGTCACCCATCGTGAGCCACTGGTTCTTCTCCACCTCCAACCCCACATACTTTGGAAAGCAAAACCAGTCTCCTTCAAGACCATAACCCATTCTGGCTATGTCCTCCAGCACAAAGGTCAGGGTCATTTCATCATCTTCTGCCTCTGCTCCTGCCCACTTTGTGTAGGTGGACCACTTGATGTCCCCGACTCTACGAGTCACTTTGCTGGATATCGTCATGAAGGCTGTCTTGCTGAGCTCTCGATGCGACGAGATTATCTTGAGATTGAGATGTTCAGGATGTTTTGATGTGTCAGATCGGACATCATGTGCGTCTGCTTCATCACATTTGAATATGATAGCTGCCGTTCTCTTGGAAGCTGAAACGTTCGGCGGCGATCCCGACGACGGCTCTACTTTGCACGACATGACCCTGTTTACAGCCATCTTTGGACATTGGCGTCCTTTAAAATATTTAGTAAAGTGTAGAACGTAATGAACAGCGATATCATGTCGAAACATGATGAAAAACCGGCTGCTGCAGACAAGGCAAACGCACTAGGTGCTGGACAAGAGGTTAGTCCTGTCTCTTGCTATAACGTTCTCTTGCTTTGATGTAAAAGAAACTTTCAACGATCTTAAAATGCTGTGTCAAAGCGATGTCAACGATCTTAACATGCTTCTTGTTTTCAGGTGCTGCACCTCTTCTACGATCTGACTTCACTGGAAGAGGTCCGGAACCCCTTGAAAAGGCTCACGATTCTTTTCCCCTTCTCAATAGTATAAATCCGTTTGGTGCTTGCGATTCCCTTGCAATTTTTTGATTCATATTAGAAAAGCAAAATTTGGCTGTGTCTGTTCAGCCGGTCCGGGAGGACGCAGCATGTCAGCTAGCCTTTGCAATGGAGGAGTCTCAGAAGGGCTACAGCCCCTCGGAGACTGCCCCTACAGCCGAGCAGACGCCAGGCAAGGAGGGCATTAAGGGCCTCAAGAAGGCTGAGCAGGCTCTCAAGAAATGCTCGCCCCTCACGGTGAGCCTTCCCTGCAAAGTCTCTCCAGTGGCAGCCTGCTCACTTGCATGACATCTGCTTGAATTCTTTTTCGTCCACTATCTGTTCAGAATCATAACTTGCTGCATGCAATCCCGGCTGGCATGGGCGAACAAATATTGCGCACACAGTGCCCACGGTGGACTGGGTCTTGCTTGATCTGGCGAGTCCTATATTTCGGCAGCCTATACCTGCAGCTTGTCTGCAGACGCACCTTGCCTCTGGTAGGAAAACCGTATAATGTTACAAGTCTGATATGGATGGGTGACTAGGGCTGACTAAGGGTGAGCTTACAACAGGTGTATGCACTGAGGAGGCTGGCAAGGGGGTTGGGATCCAGCCATGACGCAGCGCGGCAGGGGTTTGCACTTGCGCTGGCGGCTGCACTCGCACGCGTGCCGGAGATCGAGAGCCTGCCAGCACTGGACCTGCTGGACGCTGCTCTGGAAGTGTCAAAGTCCATGAAGGTGCCTACTCTTCCCTCCGCAAGCAGTCTCTTAGTCGATAAAGGGGGACTGCCGTTCTGCACATACACCAGATGTCTGTACAAGAAAGGGCCTGTGTGCCCTCTGTAGGGGTTGGTGCAGCATATTTGCATCACTTCAGAAGAGTTGGACTTGATGTTTTGGAGGGTTGTAGACTTCATGCCTGCACTGAGCATAGCTGTGTCACAGTACTTACGTTCTAAAGAGGGGCCAGATGTGGTGCATGATCATGAAGAGATACCATAAATAGATCATCATGAGAAGAGGAGAGAATTGACATCGCCATTTCACACAGGGGGCGGATGCCAGGGAGGGGCTACTGGGCAGGATATTTGGCTACGCGGCGTTTTCACAGGCCGGCCGAGCGGCCGATGCGGCAGTGGCGGATCGGTTAGTCACCTCGCTGGTGGCCGTGATGGGCCGCAAGGCATTTCTGCGCGAGGCGGGTGCAAATGCGCTGCTCGCGTGCGCAGAGGCCCTGCCCGAGCCTGTTTTGGCGCGCCTGCTGGAGTCCAATGAGGCCCTGCGCGGGCTGCTGCTGTGCCCCGCCTCGGAGGCCACCCCAGAGGCACGCCCGTGAAACACCCCATGCTCATGACCTGAGTTGGGTTCCTGGCCACTTAGTGGTGTCTATTCAATGCAAAGAAGTGCAATTGGATGTCATTTTTGCAAGACCTGGCGTAATGTGCTGTGTTGAGCTCGCACTGAGGTGCATGGGCTGACATCGGATGTCCCCAAAAAACAGCAACATCCAGGTCTTCCTCATGTGACACCCAGTCACACAATGGGCACAGTAGCTTTTGCCTTATCTGGTGTTCCACGGAACCTAACTGCTAAGTTGTCTTTCGAGCTGAACAGCCACTGATGTGATTGTGCCAAGCAGGGTTTGCTGCTTGCGGTGAGGCTGTGGGCGCGCATGCCGGCCGCTGTCCGGGGGGAATGCTCGATTCTACCTCAGCAGTCGCCGCCGCCGCCGCGCACTTTTTTCACGGCCGCGCCGGCCGCGGCCCCGGCGCCGGTGGCCGCCTCGGCGGCGTTTTTCACCGGCCGGCACCTGCAGGCGCTATCGGAGGCGCTGGTGACATCGTCGCTGAGTCACCCCCGGATACACTCGCTGTGGTTCAGCCTCTTCGCACTGCTGCTGCCCGGTTTCACCCCCACCAAGGTATTGTTTCTTCAGCCCCTTCATTCAGCACAGAATTCGACTTTTCGCCTCGTGAAACGACAAAATTGGTGTATGTAGGAAAACCTGCGAGTCTGAGAGAAAGTGCATGTTAGTTAATATGTTGAAAGAGCTTCTACTCAGAGAAAAGCTATCGGGATCCTCTTCCCCTGGAATCGCGGCTGGGTGGCGTCACTATACATCGAGGTCACAGGTGCTTGTGTCTGCGTCCAGGTGGAGGGTGGTCCAAAAAAGAGGGGCGTGCCCAGCGCTGCAGAGGTGGGCGCCCTGTGGGGCTGGGTGGAGGGCCACCTCTTCACAAACTCCCACGAGCGCAAGTACCTCGCCTTCCAGCTTTTCGGCCTCATCCTGCCCTCCCTCCGGTGCGGACTTACCCTCTCTTCTTTTGTGCATCTGCTCACTGGCATTTGTTAAATTTGAACAGCTGGGAAAAGACGTCATGCGAATCAAGACTGCCTCTTGAGTGCCCAATTGTTTGAGCCACGCCCGTCTTTGTATACATGATGCATATCATGCGATAATATGCCCCACCAAGAGGTCAGCCTGGCGAAAGGGTTCAGTGGGTCAAACAATAGTGTCCTTGCAACTGTGAAAGGCTTCGGGCGCCTGGCTGGGAGCTTGCCACTGCGGCTTCATTCGCGATTTGAATTTGACTTTACTTGACTTGACTTGAAATTTGAATTGCGCTACTGCAGGGCGGAGCATGTGCCGCTAGTGTTCACGCCGCGCTTCCTGCGCACGCTCGTCAACAGCTTTGGCCACTCCGACGCGCACCTGCATGCAGCCGCCAAGCGCCTGCTGGAACAGGTGCGCCCATGTGCCGACCCCATGCCCGCATGTGACGGCATCATGCATCTCTGACGCCCACCTGATTTGCATGAGATTTTGGCAGCGATCCTTCAGCAATCGCTCCTGACAAAGAGCTGATATTGCGTGCACAATACACTAGAGGATACACAGCTTGTGGCGATGCAAGTTCACCTCGTGACATATTGGTTGAGGGGTGTAAGTGTGGGTGCCAGGTGGCAAAGCACGCTGAGTCAGCAGCTGACAGGGATGTCCGGGTGGCGATCGCGGTGGCTCTGCAGCGCCAGCGTGGCGGCGGCTTTGACCGCCTCACCAAGACCAAGTTCGCCGCCAAGCTGCTGCAGGTGCGTGCGCCTTCTCCCTGTCTGTTGCATTCATGCTCGTAACTGTCATACTTAATGGAGAGGAAGTTGCTTGTTCCTTGCAGCTTTTTCTTTTGCATTGCGTTGACCATGTGAAGAAGCTTTTTCTTATGGCCACAAGGCATTCCTGTCATGTGCTGTAAGCCGCATTGTGGAGAGATTGAGCTTTCGTCTACCCATGGTTGCTAATGGGTGATGATTCTGTAACCCCTGGCAGGGTTTGGACGAGGAGGGTGTGTGCGCGTACGTGGCCCACCTGCAGGAGGCGTTCCTGGCCCCTGCCAACGCCAAATCAGGCGCTGCAGCGCTTCAAAACGGCGCGCATGCAGACAGCAGCAGCGAAGATGACAGCGAGGATGAAGATGAGGCGGAGGAGGAAGCCAGCCCAGAGGACGCTGGCAGGAGGCATGTACCTTACCTTCAGACATTCCTCAAATGGCAGTTTCTGAGATTGTGCCTTCTAGTCAGGGCTGCACGCTGAATCGAAATCTGTGTCATTTCTCGATCACAGTATCATGAAAGGATGGCAGAGCCTGTCTGCATGGTTGTATTATCTTGAGAAGGTTCCTACCTGGCAGAGTGCTGCTGCACAGCTCAGCAGAAGGCGGTGCCAATCTTGGAACCTACCCAAGGACCACTGTCCTTTGTTTGTTTCTATTTGTTTAGATATCAAGGTAACAGATTGAGCACAAATGTCCCTAAAGTGCACGGTCTGATGGGCATGTTCATGTGCAGGTGGGCAGTGGAGCAGCTGAGTGGGGTGATGTCCATGTCCAAGGAGGCAGCCAGCGCCAGAACTGGCACGCTGCACTTCCTCGCCCTTCACGCATTCTTCACCGTAGACGCAGCCTCTGTGAAGAAGGTAAATTTGAGCTCTCTGATTGGCCGGAACACTTTCTACTTGACCCTGCTCTTTACGTGTTTTTTGGATTTCTTCCAAGCACAAATTAAATCTAGGCTGTAGGGCTCTCCTGCTGTGCCAAACGGCGTTTTGGAAAGCTTTGTATCATGCTCTTCCAGACCAAGGAGGCCCTCTCGTGCAGCACTGAGGGCTTGTCAGATGAAATCTATGATAATCAGGATTAAAAGGGATGGGCACGCCAAATTTGTCAAGGTAATTCTATGCCTCTTTCAACCATATGGGAATTCGCCATGTGCAGAGTGATGTGGAGGTGCTAAAGAAGGCGGCACAGTGCGACCCTCCTGTCAGCGCCGCAGTGCGTCAGCTGTGCGCGGCGCGCGTGGTGTCCGGTACGGACGCTGCCTGCAAAGCCGCCGCGACTGCGCAGCGACCCGCAGAGGTGTGCCACTAGTGTTGGCTGGTTCATAGAAGCGCATGCCTTAGTGAGCGCTTGAGCGTGTAGAGCTGAGTAGATTGTATGTACAAGATCGAGCGTCGACTACGGCGGTTTCTTTCTGTTTATTATGCTCATCCTGTTTGCAGTGCCTGCTCCAGAGGCATTGTGTGGCCATGCATGCCATCCAGAATGCGCAGCGAGCATTGTTTGAGTGCTGCAATGGCTGCAGGGCAAACAGGCTTCTGAGAAAGAAGCAGCGGCAGAAAAGGAGGGCGCCGAAGAGGCAGGCCAGAAGCGCCGGGGCATGGAGGACGCCGCTCTGCGCGAAGTCACGCAGTTCCTCGCCCAGATGCAGGACACTAAGGTGCATATGCATTATCTCTTTGCAGGTTGCCTTGTACATGGAGGTATCAGGATCTAATATCTCCATGACTCTGTGCATGCATGGCTAGAAGGCTATGCCTCACATGGAGCAGAGAGAGATATGAGCCATTATTCTGGCATGCCTTGCATTGAGAACCTGATCTGCTCCTGCCGCAAAAGAGCCTCTGCATTTGACGCCTGTGGGGTTCGGATGGCAGGGACGGCACTGCCCATCTCGAAAAGTACAAATTTTTGGTACTTGTCGCTATGCAGGGGGTGAGCCTCGCAGCAGAGTTGCCAGAGGAGCTCCTTGCGGCTGTGACAACGCTGCGCGCGCTGGCGGCCCGGGCCGACAAGGCCGGGCGCAAAGCCGACGCGGCTCCGGAGGCGGCCGCGCAGCAGCGCGCGTTTGCGGCGCTCGCCCGGTGGCTGCAGCTGTACCTGCTGGGGGACCCAGAGGGACTGGACGCTGACCTGGCGGAGGAGCTGACTGGGATCCATGCGGACGCCTTCGCCAAGCCCGGCAAGACAGGTGCGCGGTCGTGCACGGTTTATTGATGTTCCTATTACATGCTTGTTCCTGCCAAGAGGCATGGTGCGTCTGCAGCCGAGCTGCAGCTCAAGACTGCCAACAATCTACTCCTCACATCAGAGCCAGACCCAGCACTGTGTACGCTATTTCTCGGTCCACTTCAAGTCTAATCATCCTTATATTCCAGCCCAATTGGGCTTTGCAAGCATGCATAATGAAGTAGGAGAGGGCAGGAGAGATGTGAGTATTGTCTTTAGGGTCAGAGAAAGTCAGAGGATTGCTTGGCACCGCATGTCAATTTTGTATTAAGAGTCACTATACATCAGGCCAATGCTTTATCAAGCGACGAAGGACATGTCTCTTGCTTCAGGCAAGAAGAAGGGTGCGGATGAGGAGGAGCCAGCGCCCTGGATGGACCGTCTGATGGACGTGCTGCTGAGCCTGCTGTCAGTGCCGGCCGCCACACTGCCGTCTGCGCCGCTGCGAGACGCTGTGGAGAGCCTGTTCCGCTCCTGCGCAGCCCAACTCACCTCGGCAGGTGCTGTAGCTTTCTTTTGACTCGCTCTCCTCCGAACTTGTGCCTGCATCAGAGCGTTGGCATGTGTCAGAACTCCTGTTCATGTCCTCCTCTTGAAATCCACACCTGCACTAGGATGCCGGAGTCTGCAAGAGCAACGAGATCTTCTGTACTTTGCACATTGTTGCGCCGGGAATAAAGTTCTATTAAGTACTATTGCGCATCACTATTCATATACATATATCATGAGATTATAACGATTGAGCCGGGAATAAATTACATACAGAATGCTCACATGGGTGCGCAAATCTATGGAGCTTCCAGGGTTCTGCCCTTACGGCGCTGTTTGGACGGCGATTGGCGCTATTTAGATGGCTGACATGCCAAAAGAGCGAAGTGGTCTATGATGGCACCAAATCATAAAAGAGGGCCGGTGACTGACAGTTGTGCTGATGCGCGCTGCTGCAGGCATGGATGATCTGCTGAGGGTGGTTGCGTTCTCAAACACGGCAGCAGATGGCATCTTCGAGGGAGATGAGTCCGAAGAAGAGGAAGAGGAAGAAGCTGAGAGTGGCGAGGAGGGGAGCGAAGACGAGTCAGAGGATGAAGAAGATGAGTCATCGGAAGAAGAGGATGAGGGAACGGCGGACGGGGCGGCAGTTGGCACCGCTGCAGAGGCGAGCGGGCGGCCGGCTGCAGATGCAATAATTGAGGTGCCTCACTGTTCACTCCATTATTCCTGAGACCCATGTTTCAATCACATAGGGCGCATATTACGGTGCTTATGGCCGTCTGGATCGGTGGCCCTGAGTGCTGAGGATGCCCTCCCTGTGATTGACTCCTTTGGTGGGTACATTGTGCTGTCCTACCTGATGTCAGGGCCAGCTTTAGAGCCCAGGGAAGGCTATATGAAGACCAAGTACATAGCGATTTTATGGTACAGTAGGTGCTAGCGGAATGGCCATCTCCTGAGGCATGCAATCATGACTTGCCTAGAGCAAAGGGCAGGCTGCCCTACTTCATGGCAATTCATGACGGCGTGCCGTGGGAGATGGGTATTCCGTTCAGTCTGCTAACATTGCAAATTCTGTCTGCAACGTGTTTTAATCTTTAGACAATATCAGGGATCTGGGTACCTGCAGCCCTGCGTACATGCGCTTGTATTCTCACGGCTAATTTTAATCTGACTGGGTGCAGGATGAGGCGAGCACGTCTGGCAGTGACATGGACGACGATGCGATGGAGGAGTCCGGCATGGACGCCAAGATTGCAGCGGTGCTGCGTGGCACTGCGGATGCCAAGGCGACTGTGCAGAAGACCAAGGAGGCTGTGATCCAGCTCAGGTTCAGGGTGAGCCCCCCTTATCCCCCCCTTGTGCTGCTGCAACCCTTACTACCCCTGTCTATCTCTTATGTATTCCTCTGGTCATATCTGACGGAAAAGATATCTTATGCCCTTGCCCTGGGTATAAAGCCCCTGTTGCACTGCTCCTGCTGGGTGTTTCTTTAACATGTAGTGACTAGCTGCAGAGAGTAGCTGCAGGGAGGCAGCCCCCTTTTTTACTGCTCAGAAGAATAGCAGAAGGGCTCTTGACAGGGGCAGGGGCATGCATTCACTGAGGCTTGTCCTCTGCATGCCTTACATGATGACATCTTTCTTCTCTTGCACTCCTCTGGATGCTAGAGTCCAGCCGTAGCAATTAGGAGGGGATTAACGCAGGGGGAGTATAAGAAGAACATGTTTGAGAAAGAGGCATGCAGATATGCAGGCAGCACGAGCGCCAGGAGATAGGGGAAAATGTTGTAGTCCTCCTAATTGAAATTCAAAGACTGCTGTGGCCAGTGTCAAAACCAGCTATCTTGAAAAGGAAGAATGGCGATTTGATTGCAGGTGATAGCGCTGTTGGAGGCATACGCGCGGAAGGCGCCGGAAGCTGGATTGCTGGCGCGGGCACTGCCGGTGCTGTTGAGGTCGCTGCACCACGCTCTGCGCGCTGGGCCAGCTCAGCAGGCACTCGCCGAGCGGCTGCGCGGCCTCGTCAACAACAAGCTCTGCAAGTGAGCTTATCTCCTTTGGCCCTCCTATGCTTATCATTCCCTTGTTCTGAACGATTGGCTTCGTTATCTTGGTGGGTGGTGCAAGATCTTATCTGCAGAAGCACACAGCTGCAGGACCTGTTGCATATACGTACTGGGCTTCAGACTCTTGCGTGAAATCTACATGCGACTTGAGATTTAGGCAAGCATGCAACTCTCTGATTTGCCAGACTTCACACCCATTATATGGGCAGAGCTGCTGTGTGCGATTCTAACTTTTGACTATATGACGCAGGGCAAAGGCGTCAGGCACAGTCGATGCAGAGGATGCAGCGGCAGTTCTGAGGAAATTGCTGTCCCTGGCTTCGCGAGGAGAGGACAAGGCGCTCAGTCAAACGGCCTCCACTGCATTCCTGTACGTCCTGCGCCACTCGCCAGCAGCTGAAGCGCACAAGGTGAGGCTTTCTCACATCCACAATTCCACAAATTGAATATCCAGCAGCTTGGGAAGCGTCTGCAGCTGGAAACACATTTGCAATGGCAACAGTGCTCCCTCAACTTTGTTATTTCAATGGGGCCCTTTCAATTCTTATGTCTCAATGGGGCCTCTTGTTTCAATGGCATTGATTAAAGCCTGCTATTTCAAGGAGGGCGTCCTGTTTCAATGCAGCTGTCTCAAGCTTGCTGTATCAATGGGGCGCTCCTGTTTCAATGGGACTCCTTCAAGCTTGCTGTTTCAATGGGATCTGCTTGTTTCACTGGGACTGTATCAAGCCTGCTGTTTCAATGTGACCCCTCTTGTATCAATAGGGTTGTTTCTAGCCTATTGAATCAATGTGATTCTCTTGTTTCTGTTCCACTGTTCCAAGTTTGCTGTTTCACTGGGGCTGTTTCAAGCCTGTCTATGCAATAGGCTCCTTTGGTTTCAATGTGTCTGTATGTAATTTACCTCAGACTAGTGTGTTTAATGGAGACTGCCAGCTTTTAGAACGGGTTCCACAATGCATTTGATTTCTTGCTACTCCAATTACCCGGCTGTTGGCCGTGAAGATTTTTCTTTACACAACTTGTTTGAGCAAGGTCAGGCAAATTGAGACATCATGCTGTGCAGGCTGTCAAAGACGCGCTGGCAGACTACTTGACCAAGAAGAAGACCCGGCTGAGCAGCAACACAGCAAAGGCTCTGCTAAGGCCCGCGCCCTCCCCAGACTATATCCATGCGCTGATCGGACACCACCAGAGCGCGCGCAATGTCTTCCTCAAAAGCGAGGCCCTGCAGCTGCTGCTCATCACCCTCAACCCGCCCAAGGTGCGTGGTGCATGGACACGGCTTCTCTGAGAGATTTCTTGAGTGGATTTCTGTTGCATGACGTTTTCTCAGGCAGTGATGACGCTGATGTATCTGAGTTCTCTTGTGTGGCAGCCCTGATTCATGACCTTGTCAGTAAAGTTCCTTTTCTTGTCTAAATGCATCCAGCAGAGGGCAATGGAGAATAGAATAGTTTGTCCTTTTGCAGTTGAAATTTCAGTACCTCTTATCAGACTAGGCTCGATAAGATCCGTGAGGGGTGGGGAGCTGATAATCTTACGTTATTTGAATGCTTCCCAGGAGCAGCAGGCAGCAGCTACTGCCGCTGTCAGCGAGGAGCTGCCGGCGTTGACGAAATTGCTCATCAGCGTGGTGGAGGGGCCGGCAGACAAGAAGCAGCGCGCGGCGGAGGCGCTCGGCTGCGCCTGCGGCGTTTTGGAGGCGGTGCGGCGGCTGCTGCCAGATCAGGACGTCCTGACCGGCAGATCAACCGACCTGCAGAAGGCCGTTGCTGCCAAGGAGAGCGCCGTTGGAGCAAAGGGTGGCAAGGTAAGAAAAAATGTGTGGTATTGAAATGTCTCTTGAGGATTTGAACCTGAACTTGAAATTTAAAAATTGTCATTTTCTGGAATGTGTTGCAGCGCCTGCAGTAGCTCATCCTGGTCCTGACTGTGCAACTGCTGACACGTTACAATGCATCTGGCCAACTTAGGTTCCACAACATACTGTTTTGTTGGTCCTGCAAAAGTGTGGTGGTGCATCGTTTGGTCAGAGGCTGAGGGGTATTTGGTGGGGATCAGGTGGGCAAAAAGCTCAGGAGGCTGGCAGATCTGCTGCAGAAGGGTGGAAAGGAGCAGCCTCAGAAGCAGAAGCAGGCAGCCAAGGAAGGGCCACAGGTCACAGCCAAAGCCAGCCCTGCAAAGAGGAAGGCCGCAGCAGATGCAGGCACAGAGAAGCCGGAGAAGGCAGACCCGAAGAAGAAGAAGAAGAAGGCAAAAGCAGTGAAAGAGTCTGCCTAGGAGCAGGCGTAAGAACGTAGTGCCTGATGGGTTGAAACAGATTGGACGTCGCAAATGACGTTGAGTTGAAAATTGAGCAGTGCTCTCCTAGCAGAGGCTTTTTGTGCATGTGCTGAGTTGCATCAAGCTAGTGTGTTGTGGGGTCGGTATGTAAGAGACAGCTATTCCAAAACTGTCCAGATGCCATAATCAAAATTCCATAATATACATTACAGTATTGCATTGCGTGAACTGAGAGCACAGTACACTCATGGTGTTGGTCCATCAGGCACATCAACCACACCCCCTTTAAAGGAAGACTGGTCTCTCTTAGCTTCTCGCTGCGCGGAAATGACCTCAAAGACAATTGGCAGCACTGAGACGGCCACGATGGCCAGCACAACCAGGGTGAAATTGTGCTGCACAAACTCAAGGTTGCCAAAGAAATAGCCGGCTCCCACAAACAGTACAGTCCACAACAGCGCTCCTCCCACATTGTAAGCCCCAAACCTGCGCATGCGAGCACAATGAATTCTTTGCATCAACTGGATCCCAAGTGTCATCAGACATAGAGACATCCTTCCAGGCACTCTGGAGGTAGGGACTCCAAAACGTAGTCCAAGAGTAGAAAATAGGAAGCAAGGGCGCACTCTTTGTAAGGCATGCTGCCAATGCCAGCCACAAACGGTGCAAAGGTTCGTACAATGGGCACAAAGCGCGCCAGAACAACTGTTTTGCCGCCATACTTCCTGTAGAAGGCCTCTGTCTTGGCAATGTACTCCTGCATGCCAGGAACATATTACTGTTGTATTCTGTGCACACATTTGTTGACACCTTTCAGACAGTTGTGGCCCATCTGACGATCCTCGAGCTGCAGCAATGCAAGAAGACACTATTTTATGTCCCTCACCTTCTTCACAATATTTGACTCCAGCGCCTTTGTCCCTGCAGAAGGCACATGATATCTTGTATTTGCCATTCCAACCACTGGCGCATGTCTCAACTTCAAGAATGCCCCAAAGCCAACATGGCCTGGATAATGGAGCCAAACAGCTGGTATGCCACATTTATACGAGCCAGCTAAGACAGGAGTTCGGCTGCTGATATTTGCACCAGAAGTGCACCCACCGAGGTAGTTGCCAATGGCATAGTTGACAGCATCGCCGATGATTGCAGCACTGATGAAGACGCCACACACCGCCCACAGATTGAGTGAGCCCAACGCTGCAAACGCTCCAGCGGCGAACAAAAGAGAGTCTCCTACACTCCAGGGTCGTAGGAAAACTTCAGCTTCTGCCATTGCCGCCTTACTGGCTATGAAAGGAGGGTGGAGTGGGGGTTGCTCCTGACAGATTATCACAATGATGGTCCTGAGAAAAAGATGGGTTTGGACCTGGCAAGAAGGGAGTCAGCACAAGGCCTGTCTCTGCGAAAACAATGGCCCAGAGGATGGCGTAAGTCGCCTTTCCATGCTTCACAATGATGGCGCTCAAGTGCTTGTCCAGGTGCAGAGCAAAGTCCAGCAGACCTGCACAGAACAAGGAGCTGCATGACTGCCCTTTCGGCACTTGCGCAAGAGCATTTTCTTTTCATTTCTTAAAGCTAGAAAGCAAGTGTGCTGCCTGTTGATCAAGATGCTCATATGCTCACCCTGCACCGCCCCTGAGAAGCCATGCCTTGCTGAGCCTTCGCAGCATGCTTTGGCAAGCGCTTGCGCAGGACTGTACAAGATCACCGCTGCAAGAACCATCGCAATTGCAATTCTCCTTATGTTGCCCCATTGTCTCGTGGGAGGTTGTAATTTAGCAGGCTGGCACAAGGATGTCGATGAGGTCGCCTGCACAATTTTCCACACGTCTCTCTGAAGGATTCCACGATCTGAGTGATCTGGGTGGGAAGCATTTAATTCCAGAACGTGCATCCCGCAGTGGAACCAGACCTTGGTCTGCTGTCGTACGAATAAGTATCTGTTCCGTGATGACAAGCCTTGGAGCCTCCAGGCATTGCTTCTGTGGTGCAGGGAACCATGCCCACAGCCAGATGCACAGGGGCTTGCGCCACACGGCCCTGACCTGGGCTTTACAGAAGGTTTGCTTTTAGAAAGACCTAAGCATTGCTGTGTCGAGGAGAGGGGCCCCGACTTCAGCTTTAAAATTGCCATTGAAAAATACAACCGACAACTTGGGATAAATTGAAGGCCACAGAGACCAGTTCGACAAGACACTGTTTCTTAACAATTCCTTTCAGTTGCCACTTCAACAGTTTTGTATGTCATTGCGGAAGACTACTTGCTGGTGGATTGTGGATGAATCACATTTCCGGAACGCACCGGCATCGGGATGCGGCGTTCTTCTTCAGCAAAGCATGACATGCTGAATGTATCGAGGAGATCTGTCTGTTCTTGAAACCTGCAAACCGTCATTACATCGACATACATTCAGTGATAGTCTGCCATGTGAACTTAGACGGTGGTTGGTGACATTTAGGGGACGCAGATCCTTCTTGATGGACGACAAACAAAACTTGTTCCGCTCATACATTGAATGGTAGCAGTAATAAATCTTATGTGACATCTAAAACTGACCAGTGAAACTGAACTGAAAAGTGATATTAATACTTGATGCCACAAGCTAGCTAGTGATGTATCCACGGATCTCCAATATGCACAGCCGATGTCAGCATGCTCGAATGCCGGCATCTCCTTTTTCGTGAAAGTGTTTACTTGATAATCATGAGTTCCTACAAATTTTAAAGGTAGGTTATAAGACTTTTGGACTCTACGCAACGTTCTATCTTCCTAGATTTGTACTTCCAATGTCGTCCATGCCTTTTGTTACGTGCACCTATTTTGGGGCCAAATCCCGCGTGGCGCAGTAGGGACGCATGAAACAAGAACAGACTTGCATCAAAAATATGTACATGCCGAACCAAGAGCCTGTCATGGTAGCTTCCAGATCGTGCACATTATTGCACTGTCAGTCTTTGTGGTGCATCTGCTCTGCAGGAAGCAAAGAACTTGCATGACAAGCTCAATATGAGTGCACAAACGGCACTGCGCTCCTTGCTTGCGGAGCTGGTGGACGATGCTGCCAAGGACAGGGCAGATGAGGCACCCGAAGCATGGGCTGCTCTTGAGAAATTTGCGAGGTACTGCAACTGTCCACTATTCAAACATCTTGATCTGGGATCGCCGATCATACAAAACCCCAAAGTCTGAATCAACACGACCTTGTGCAGGAGCAAGTTCGAGTCGGACGATGAGGTTGCCTTGCTGGCAAGTGTGCTTCTAGATCCAGCCGAGGGTTTGCCAGCGTTTGTGGCAGAGAGCATCAAGCACAAAGGTGGGTGAAAGGGCTGCTATGGCTTGATCTCAAAATGAGTCCCTTCTATCATCACAGAACACAGAACCAAAATCTCCCCTTGAAGAGAGCCAACATCTGTCATTCCAATGTGCAGGTCAGCGAGATGGGCATGCAAAAGTGAGGGAGGCAATCTACAAGTGGCTGGACGGCTTCCTGCGCAGCCTACCTGCAGAGCGCGCCAGGGCTTATGCGGCAGTCGCGGTCGAGGATGTGGCTGTCTTTGGATTCCGGCGAGAGATTGACAACTACTGCCGAGCTGCCTCGCTGCTGCCGCTGCAAGCAGCCCTGGAGCTGCGAATAGGGCCCTGGACCACAGATGGGTTTGTGGCTGTTTTCCTCCCTTTGTAACTCCCCTGCCAAATTCGAAAACAGGGATCATACTGTGACATGCGGTGGGATCATGTTGTGACATACAGTGGCCTGCGTGGAATGGACATTAAATTCTCATGGCGGGACACTTTCACATGGTTTTCTGAAGCCCACACATGGCCACACCTGGGAATTAGAGCATGCTTGATGAGGCAACAGCTGGCTTGAATATGCTCCAGGGAGAAGGAGCGGAGAAGAACATGCTGAGGTGGTGGCATGAAATGCATGCAGGAGGAAGGCAGCCGCACTGGCGGATCAGCTGCAGGGGGTGTATCTGCGGGACAAGAAAGCTTCAGAGACCGTCAAGGCGGCCATCCTTGAGTCATTGGGCCTTCTTGTGGAGGCATCACCCGAGGTACAGCGCAATCCTACACCACGGGCCAAAAAGGAAAAATCTTGATGTCCATCAATTAATTACAGTGAATCAATCAGCAAACAGACGGACAGACATTATGCAGAGTTTTGGCCTCTGTCTTTGCAAAGAAAGTCAGGAAATATTCTGGTGCAGGATGCCTTTGGACGGGGAGCGTTCAAGCCCAGCTGGTTACTGGAGGAGTGCCGCTCAGTGCTGGACCGAATCTCTGCATCTGGCAAGGCCCAAGCAGGGCTGGCTGCTGGCGCTCTGGCCGGCCTGTCTGCAGCTTTTGCCGCCTGCAAGGTAATGCATTTGCTCCCTGCTCAATCCGTACAGTATCATGTAATGCCGACACAAGTGGTCCTCCAAGATATGGCCTGCCCACATCCAAATCGAGCTGCAGAAACAAAGACAAGGGATGTTGAAAGATAAGCAAATTTACAGACAAGTGTGAACCAAAAGTGATCAAGCATGTGCCTACCTGAGGACCAGTCTCTAGTTGATGACCTATTGAGAGACGCACAGCATAGGTGAGGGGGTGATGTTACCAGTCTGCTGCTTGACTGATGGTCTTGTCACTGACAAAGGGAATGTCAATGTCTGGCTGTCATAAAAGCGCTGCGGCGACGCACCTGATCCTCATGGATGGGAAAGGCGTGCAATGATGATAACAGTATTGTCTTGCACAGGAGGATGAGGGGCAGGCGGTCAATGCAGTGGCCTGGGACTACTTTCTGCGGACGATCAGGAGCGTGGATGGGCTTAAAAGGTACCAAGGGCTCAAGGCAGCCATGCGCATGGTCATCACACAGGTCAGCTACACTCTTCCTTCTGAATCTGAACACTGAGATGATATAATGTATGTATATTTACATTATAAGATTATCTTTGTGAAGACCTGTTAAACGCCACCTGAGGCTCATCGGTCTTGAAGGCAGTCTTCATATCAATGTGTCTGCAGCCCGTCAGAAACATGTCAATGTAATACTGCTCTGGCCCAAAAATGCTTGCAAATTAGGTAACAGCAAGTACGCTTGTCTCAGTGATGTGAGATTGTGTGGTTATTGCTGCAGACAAGGCGATTCAGGGTGCAGCTGACGGCCAATGCAAGGCTGGTCTTTGAGACGCTGACCTCTCTCAAGGCCACCCACTCCAACAAGGATGTCAGGGCTGCTGCTGAGGACACCATCACTGCAGCTCTCCACGAGGTAACAGACACTTTTTAATCCAGATTATACTTTCTTTCTTGTGAAGCCTTGCATGAGTCCATGACTGAGTCAGTGCCAATCACTTCTTGCTCTGGGGATATCAAGTGCTGCACTAGCCACAGTCACTGCATGCAAATCTGCATAAATGCTTGCTATGTTTGGATGCGTCCCTGATGCACAAGGCATACTATAAGCCATTATATGAGGATAGGTTGATTTTAATTTGAACTTGAATTTGGCAGGTCGGGGAGGCCATGTGCGAGGAGGGCGCAGAGCAGAAGACGCACGCCGTCATACTGGGGTACTTCACCCACCGGCTGACGGATCCCAAGACCTCGGGCAAGGAGCTCACCGTGGCAGTGCAGGCCGTTGGAGAGCTCGCTGCAGCCACCAAGAGATACTTCGGCACCAAGGTGGGAATCTGGAGAGCAACATGACAAATCCCTGACCACCTCTTTGAACAGGGGACTCCAATAAACTAAGTTAGTTAGTTGGTGTAGAATCCCCTGCAGTTTGATCCCATTCTTCCATGTCTCTAGTGCATGTTATACAGTAACCTGGCTGCATTACTCAGGGGGTGCTACGTCTTAATTTACTTAGATCTGCAGCACTCATCATAGATGTATATCCTCTGCATTACTCAAAGGAAGGGGTGCATTTTGTGTGCAGGGGGTTGAGAAGCTGCTGGAGTACCTGGCACCCCTTGGGCAGAAGTCAGCGATGACTGAGGGTGGTGACGTTTCCTCAGGAGAGAACACAACCTATGATGTACGACCCCTTATTCTACTGAAAGAAGATAGTGTCTTCCGATGAAAGGGCTTGTATTCAGCGCTGTGCATAAGGGCAAGGAAGACATGGACTCCTTATTCAAATGACTTACTGAACCAAAACTAATTATAAAGGGCCAACTTCATTACCAAAGAGGCAAGAATTATTAACAAAGCATTTGTAGTTGGCGCTTTTCAAAGGGAGCAAGCAAGGCATGCCGCGCGCAGGTGGCACTCCTCAGAGCTCTGTCCAAGATCATGGCGCAGCTAGAGCACATTCCAGAGGTGACGCTACAGCAGAGCCTGGACATAGCCAGCCGAGCGAGCCGAGCCTACCCCTCCCTCTGGCCCAAGCAGCAGGTCCAGGTGCACACAGCGCTGTGCAGCCTTCTGGCCGCTCTCGCCCCCAAACAGGCGCTGCTGACAGGGCTGCTGCCGCGGCTTGTGGCCTCCCTTCTCACCCACACCCTCAAGCCCTCTGATGCACCCTCCGCCCCGCAGCCAGGTGAGGTCCTTTACAATCTTCTGCTCTGCATAGTGTCCAATGACCTCTAGGTGGGGCATCTCTCGCTGAACTTGTGTATCCAATGACCCCTAGGTGGAGCAATCTTGTATTTTACATTAGTATTAAATGACCTCTGCGTATGCATTTCTTACTGAACATGCAGAGCAAGGGATGGAAAGAGCAGAGACAGACCTGGCTCAGTCTATTGGGGCACTAGACGATTCAACTTCCCAAAAGACAGGACGTGGGAAGAAATGCCATCACCTGCACAAATCACCTGCGCAGGAGCACACCAATGAATGACAACAGAGTTGAATATTTATGGCTTGTTGTGAGGCTTGTTCTGTGTGCATGCTTGCGTCAGGCGGCACGGCCAGCAAGGATGCTGACTTATCCTGGAAGGCATACCTGCCGCTGTGGGCGGCTCTGATCAAGGGAAAGGGGCTGCCTCAACAGGGCGCTCCCACAACCGGCCAGGTGCACATCTGGTCACAGCCACTGTACGACGCGCTGCTGACGGCTGCACTCGACGCTCTGCGGAACCTGGACCTGGAATACCACCAGGCTGCTGATGTGGCAGAGGCGCCTGACAGCCACGCTGCACCAGTGGAGATCACAGATCAGGTATTCCTGCTTCACACTGTTTTCGTTTATCGTCCTTAACAACAATAGGCCACTATGCCCCTGCAACTTGGCAGGCTCTGCATCACATGCAATTGTGCAACTCTTATAGCGCAGCATACTTAGAAAATAACTTCCCCAACATCTTCTGATCCCCTCCGTGCACCAATATTGCAGACAAGCCCATTCTCATCAGCCATCTTTGTCGTGTTTTGCGTATTTTATGCCTGGTCTTAGTGTTTGGTATAAAACTATCTCAATTACATGGCGTATTGGCGTCCAATACAGGAAGAGGAGGGCTCGGCAGTGCAGGCGGACATTGGGTCCGGGCTTCGGCCGCAGAACATGGCCGACATGCGCGCGTTCCTCAACCTGTCTGGCTTCCTGACTGACTTCCTGCCGCTGTGCGGCGGCCAGCCGTTCCGAGGGTGCGCACACTCCCTATATCGCATACTAGTATCATTGATCTCCGAGAAATTTCTCCAAGAGCAACACATGGGAACACAGCTGCGACATCACTGATACTTCTACTCGATATGTAGAGAACAATCACTGTATTGCACCGCAGATGTTCTCATCAAACATGTTGGAGTCCCTTCCTGAGGACATCAAGAATCGCCTGCATTTGGATTTGCTTTTTGTGGCTATTCTGATCGTCACCTGATGCTCAGATCTAGCAAGTCCAATAAGGGGCAGGCTTCACATGCAGCTTGTGTGCATCCGCACCTTGGCTCCGAGTATGGCAGGAAAAGCGTGTAATACAAAATTTATGTAATATGATCCTTTATACTGCCTTTCAGGTGGGCAGATGTCCTTGGAGTGGAGTTGATGGCAGGGGCCACCAATAGGCCGCTGCTGTCGGGTTTCTACCGCGTGATGGCTGTGGCCCTGCGCCTGTCTGAGGAGGGCGGCCTATTTAGCCAGAACGAAATAGGCAGCCCTGCTAGCGCTGGCCACATCGCCTATGGCCAGGTACATCATGCTTCACGCTTCTCTGCTTTACACAATCACTCATTCCGATCCTTGCAAGCAAGTTGTGCATGCCCTGTGTTCTGTTACAAGGCATTTCGTCGCGCTGATGTCTGGACATGTCCCCTGGACGACAACGTGGGTTCCCAAGTGTTTGGATTTCAGGTGCACGCTGCGGTGAGTTCAGTTTAGAGAAGGCTCATCGTCATCACCATCTGGGCGCAGGTGGTGGGAGACTGGCTGAGGGAGGTGGCAGTGGCCTCCAGGCGGTACAGGGACGAGCTGCTGAGCGCTGTCCTGGACCTACTGCTCTCTGCGCCTTCCACACTCATCCGACCCACGGTGCAGCACAGCCCTCATTCGAGAGGATTAGCGCTTCCCTTCAACCACTTGAGTCATGCTCATCTGTCTCTTCCTGCAATTGCCAATCTCTTGCAGCCTGGGTCATAATGCACAGCAAAGGCTGTGACAGATGAAGGAGGTGCACCTTTGTGTGCTGGTGGTTGCCTCTCCAAGCGATGCTCCCACAGCGATTTCCAAAGAAGGAGGAACCAGAGTGTAAGCGATGGTTGTCTGTGCAGGAGATGCTGGGCCCCCTACAGGCAGCACTTTCTCTGGGCCTGCAGTATCCGCCTCTGGCCGCCTTCGCACTCCGCGCATTGGAGCGGTTGGAGGGCCGGTCAAAGTCAACGCTCGATGAGCTCGCGCCGGCGGTAGTACCCCTGTTGGAGCCATACCTGCTGCCCATCAGCGCCTCGGAGCTGCCCGTGCAAGGGGCTTCGCTGGGGGGCGATGACTCGGCGGAGGGGAGCGAAGCCGATGGGAAGGGTGACGCGGATGAAGGGGATGCAGCCGCCAAGGAGGCCTTCAAACGGATCCGCGCCGAGGCCGAGACGGCCGCCAAACGCACACATCTCGCCCGCTTCCAGGTGCATTTTATGGATTTGCTCTTACATGCGATTCTCTGGCATGCTACACTGTGTTACCTATATGTGCCTCTTGTAGAAATGTTTGGTTGTGGCAGTATTGGAGCTGCCACAAGACGAATATCTGGGCCTTGCATGCAGAATGTGTACTCTTCAGGCCCCTTTGTGACTGGTAAGAGAGCTCAAAACAGGCATGAACGGTGCACGAATATTGCAGGGGTTGGCAGCGCTGCAGCCAAAGATCCAGGCATGGCTGGGGAGGTTGGGGGGAGCGGCAGATGCTCTGGTGCTGGCGCCGACAAAGCCGGGCCATGCAAGCGCCGTAACCAGCCGCCGCTGGGACCCACAGGACAAGATCGGCATCAGAGCGGCCCTGCCCGGGCTGGAGGAGCCTGTGCTGTGGCTGGACACCATCTTGCCGCTGGTGAGTCGCAGGGAAATCAGAGCCATATTCACAGTTAAAGTTATATGCATGCAACAGAAGAGCAGAACAATTACTCCATGGCTTGCCAGGAGCAGCTGTGCCAGTGTATCATGGGATCCCATGGGACCACCCATTCCAACACATCAGACTATACCACCTCTTTGCCGTGCATGCAGCTGTGCCCGCACAGCACACGTGACAACGTCTCATGTCGAAGGTCAATTCATATTAAGCAAAACCTCAAACAGTAAATATTTCTGTGACTAGGCGGCTGAGCTGGCGGAGAGGAGCGCTGAGCGCGCAACGAGGGTGGCAGCGTGCGAGTTTCTGCACGCGGCGATTCTGTGGATGGTGGGCACCAACGCGCGCCGGCCCATGAGCCGCGACGCGGCTGAGGACTTCCAGGCACGCGCACTCGCATGCAATCATGCAATCAACTATATAATGTTGTATGCAAGCAGTTCCAAGGAATGCCTTTCCCAAGAATCCCAGCAACTCTTACCTTTATACTTTGAGAGGTTGAACGCTGAGCACCGTGTCCATGGTGGATTGTGTCTTGCTTGGAATTGGCGTGTCCATCAAGGGATAGAATTCTGACAGCCTAAAATTGCAGCTTTTCTGCAGATGCACCTGGCCTCTTGGCAGAAAATGCGTGTAACAGTAGTAATTACTCTTCGAATTATTGAAGGCATGCGGTGACTCTGCTTCCAGGCGCGTCCGACGGCGTTCCATGGCATCCTGTCGCGCGCGTTACCAGTCGCGTTGCGGCTGGCGGCCGGGGCCGAGCCGGTGGCGCGCCAGCTGTTTGAGCCGCTCGTCATGTCCCTCGTGCACTGGTTCACCCGCGCCGCCCGTAGGTGTGCCCCTTTCCCTGGCTGATTCGACCCTTTCCTGTTAGATTATCTTGCGCCATAAAATGTGCATGTGATGCTTTGCTCCGGCTTATTTCTGTGTGCGAGTGTCCGAAACAGTGAAAATCTTTCACTGGAGATACATTGCCATGATCTGTGAGGATTCGAGCTTCAGCTATCAGTGCAGCTATTCCTGAGTTGCTCAGGGACAGAGGTTTCAGTGTTGCAAAATGAACCAATAGATTACTTGTAATTGGCAAGGCACTGGTGATCAGGTCATCTGCGCTCACAGGGAGGCGGCCGAGACGATGGCGCTGCTGGATGCAATCCTGGAGGGCCTCGCGGACAGCCAGAACGGCGCACTGCGCGAGCTCTGCGCAACAGCGACACGAGAATTTCTGGTCTGGTCTGCCAAGCACATTCCCGCTGCACCCGCCGAGCCCGGCCGAGCCGGCGCGGGCGGCAACCTCAACGCAGCCTCCCTGCTGCGCCGGCTCTTCGACCGTCTCGCTCACCCCGAACCCTACCAGAGGTGATTCTCTTGACGGCATAACACCCCAATGCTTCCTCCCATGCAGCGACTGGTCCTCATCAATGTGTTGGACAGCTGATTTGTGCTCTGTCGATCACATATGCGATCATATGTGCAGTTCTGAGATTGTGTTGAGCGTCACTGTTACCAGGAATCCCTGAGCTTGCTGATGGCTCCTTTGCAGACTTCTGTTGAGTATCAACGTGCTTCCAATTTGTGATGCACTCCAGCGTCCTGTGTTGCAGTGTCATGCCAGACGCATGAGCATGTATTTTGGCTCATGCGCGCTGAAATTTGCACGACATGCAGGCTGGGGGCGAGCCTGGCGCTGAAGCAGTGCGCTGCTGCGCTGGCGAGGGAGCCAGATTTGGCGGACGAGTACATGCTGCAGGCGCTGCAGCAGGTGGTTCTGGCGCTCCGAGCCGCCGAGGCCGACCCGGCCGGCACCGGCACGCGCCAGCAGGCGGCAGAGGCCATGCAGGTGCCCGAATTGCAGCACCTGGCACACACCAGTGTACCTTGTGATAACCTTGAAGGAGAGGGACTGGTAGACATCATGTCTGTATGGTTCCTCCAAGCATCACCCATGCGTCAAATTGACCGAACACAGGGTACCCCCGTAGCGAGTTATAACATCAATTGCGCATTTGAAATATCCATTCACCTGCAATTCCTGCTGCATCCCATCCTCGCTGTCATGCTGCCTGGATGACTTGTTATGTATGTCAGTGACAAATTGTTGTGGCTTGTTGGGCAGGAGCTGGTGAGGGCGATGTACAAGCGGCCTCGGGTGGTGGACAAGCTGAGGGCCAACAAGGTGACCAGGCCGGGCCTGCCTAACCTCTCCAGCTTCCTGGCCTGGCTGTGGCCGCTGACGGCCGCGCGCCAGCGCTTCTTCAGAGGCCATGCCATGTGGCTGCATAAGCACTTAGCCACACTCCAATTAGCTGACGCGGCAGCTGAAGGCATGGCACTCTACACTTGCTGCCAATATGCTGCGCCTGGCTTGCAAATGTACCTGCACTGGGCATGGAAAAGACTGATTCAATCCTTCACTGCCTGTCTATTTTGCACGCACTGTTGCAGAGACCCACACACCTACATTCTGGAACCGTGTAGTCATATTGCCTGCCATCACCTGAGTGGACCTATCTTTGTGTTTGGTCTGCAGTGGTCTCTGACTGTAGAGTTGATAGGCTTGGTGGCATGATGTTGAGAGGTGACGAGCTCAAGGATCCCCGCTTGGAATTAAGAAGTTTGTTGGCTTTTCAGATGGTAAGAAACTGAGCGCATCAGCGACATGGGTGGCTGGCCACATGGCAAGCGAGGGCAAGACCGAGCAGCAGATGGCTCAAAATTTCATCACAATGTCATCACCCCTGCCGAGCGTGGGCGGCATGCAGATGAAGCGCTGGCTGCAGGTGTGCCCATCATGCCTAAGTCACACAACACACTCCATGGCTTCCTTTGTGGAAGACGCAGAGGCTGCTGCCACATTTCGCAAGCGTTGATTGGGACTGGCGCAGCATGCCTCTGCCAGGATAAGCATGTAATGATACTGGTGATAATCATTATTGTGGGGACTTTGCAAAGTTAGAGACATGCATGGAATGGCTGATTGCAGGAAGTGGAAGGACGATTGCACTGGGCAGTCTGGGGCATTGAGCAAGGCTTCCTACACCCCGAGACTCTCTCACCCCCCAGCAATCGAGCAAAGGGCCAGAGCCTACATCTGGTGGCTGTACTGGAGCAGTACTTTGAGAGTCTAAGTGACAGCGGCGCACAGAAGGGCGGCAGCAAGTTTGCTGGCGCTGAGAAGGAGACACAACGACTCGCTAGCAGAGCCTTGGCCTTCTTGAAGCTGGTGAGCTGCATTCTTGGACCTCTGAGCACCCGATCTCTTTATACTTGCTGGTTTATACCTAGACAACCTGGCCTAGTGAAATATAGATCCCCTGGATAATGCTTGAGCAGAAGAAGACCAAAGAGAGGATCTAATCTTGCAAGGAATAAGTTCCTTATTGTTTGGAGCCGCAGGCTGTGGGAGAGGAGGTCGTCAGCCAGGACTCATCAGGGCTCCACCATTTCCTGCTGGCTGCCCTGCTGTCCCCACACAGCCTGGGCATCCCGCCCTCAGAGGATGAAACAGCCCGCAAGTTTGCTGCAGAGGCCAGAGTAAGCACCCTTATTTCATATAAAATATTTCCCCCTTATTTGAACCCTGCAAGCAACAATTGACAGCTGACATTCGTCAAGGGCTCTGCTGGGCGAGGAGTAGCATCCAGTGCTTTCAAAAACATCTTGTCTGTCACGAGTAATGTTGTGTGTTGACTAGTGTTGTGATCTGGCACAGGGTATCCTGGAGGTGGCATCCAAGAAGGACAAGGTGCTGCTACTCGCACTGAAGCCTGTCCTAGCAGAAAGCCTGTCCCAATTCCCCCTGCTACAACAGAAGGCCAAGGGGCGCGCAGCGAGCAGCGCTAATGAGAGGTTCATGCAAGTGTTCAGCAGCGACCGTCCAGACTCGATGGCGTGGCTGAGAGGCCTCACCCTCCTGGCAGAGCTCGATGCATGCCTTGACCCGAAGCTGCTGCCGACAGACATCAAGTCCTCCCTGCCTCAACTGTGAGCGTCCTTCATCTCTTCCTTTATCTAATACATGAAATTTGAATCTTTGGCGTCATGACATGTGAATTATCTAGAATGATGTTGAAACGCTACATGTCAAGCAACAGGCATGCATGCTCGTGTTTTGGGAGGTTGGGCATGTCAGGAACAGTCGCCTTCAGAGTGGTCAGAGCGAAACCAGGGAAACGTAAGGAAGGACGTCATTATGCTTGGTATTGTAGATTTGGAAGGCCAGGAGCAGTTGCCTTCAGAGAGTGTGAGCGAGGTAGTCATTGAGAATGTTTGAACAATGGCATGCAGGTTGCTGGACACTGCAACCCGGTCAGCGGCGAGTCTCTCGCCCAAGCAGCGGCCGGTGATGGAGGGAGCGTTGAACCTTGCTATCCGCCTGGGCTTGCCCACCAGCGCTCTTCTGGACAAAGTCCTAGACCCCAGCACAGGCGCCGCCTTCTATGAGAGCTTCCGCAGAGCGGTACGCACCCCATGACAGAAATGGAGCCCATGCAGGCTCCTCGGAACGTCCTCTGATCGGTGCTGCACCCGTGTCGCCTTTATGCAGCCCATGTCGGCTGTCATCAGTATCCTCAGATTGGCGCTTGATCCCCACCATGTGCCAAATAGCTTCTGGACTCTGCACGATGTTTCCTTTGCAGGATAGATGACTGCAATACCGTGTTGACAACAGAAGCATAGACATAGACTTCACATGCATGTTCCACTCCAAAGGGCTACATCGTTGCAGCAACCTGTCAACAACCTGCAAGGTAGCTCTTCATGGTTGAAAGAAGGGGAAAGGAGGTGATATTTTTAAGAAGGTGATATGGTAAGTTGAAACCTGAGCTTGTTGAACAGGTACACAGCTGGGTGCTTTGGAATGCGGCCACGGTGTGTGAGCCGCTCTGCGAGGAGCTGGGCGCCGACGCGCGCGGCGCTGCCGACACGGCTGAGCGCATCCTGGCCGGCACGCTGGAGGCGCTGCTGCGCGGCCGCGTGGCCGGCCGCCTGGACCCCCGAGCCAGGTGCTTGCGCTTTAGAGCTCAGAACTCGATTCTGCGTGCACCGCACAATAGAGATTGCACACAACAAATCTAAAGCAGGACGGAGTCTCAGCAAAGGGAATTGTCTTGAGGATGACCAGGGAAGTGACAGAGAATGGGCCTCTTGCAGTCCTTGTGCTGCTTAAACAAAAGGAAACAATTGAAAGCCCTTACGCGAGAGTCCTACTTCCACAAGGAATTAAGTGCCTTCGGATGATGCTCAGAAAAAGGAGTGGGGTTGAGTATTGAGAGTGTGGTGCCGCAGGTCATTCTTGGGGCAGCTGCTGCCGGCGCTGCCGCGGCTGCAGCCGATGCTGGCGGAGGGCGCGGCCTCGTCCGAGCGTAGGATGGCGTTCCTGCGGCTGCTGCGCCAGCTGCTGGAGATGGACTCTTCTTTGGTGTTGTCGCCCGCGCAGCAGGCCTCCCGCTTCCTGCTGGACGGCTACCTCACCATACTCAACGCCAGGTGGTTCTCTTGGCCCTTACCTCTTCCATGCTGCTGGGGATGAAGACTAATTCGATCCAGAATCTTTTGTCTACTGCCTTCAATATCCTCAGACCGGTGCTTTCTGCTGGACGGCTATCTCACCATCCTCAACACGAGGCACAGTCTTCCCTCCATGTCTGTCCTTTCATTCCTATAAGGCAAAGAAACCTAAGATTACCTGGTTTATAATTCCCTTTATATGCACTGAACTGCTTGGTCAAGACGGCAACACAAGCGGTATTCTTCTCAAGCGGTTTGTTTCTCAGGAGCTGAAAACCACCTTTTTGAGCTGCTGCCTTCAGGCTTTGATGAGCGCGTCACCTCGCAAGCGTTCCCTTGCACGTCTCATTGTCTGTGCCTCTCTTATTAGAAGACAGGGTGTTCAATTTGTCTTCACGCGCGACAGGGGCGGCAACGCGGAGCAGCAGTCGCGGGCAACGCAGGCGCGCACGGAGGCGCTGCGGCTGCTGGCGCCGTTTCTGGCGCTGCCGGCCGACAATGCGCGCCGCGTGCTGGCCGCAGTGGAAGGCATCGCCACCGACCTGTTCCCCGCAACTTCCTGGGAGCTGCCACGCGGCTCCACGCAGGCACTGAACAATCCTAGACCGCATTTCCTTTGTATATATTTAGTGAGAGATTACACCGTGCCAGCCGACACAGGGCTGATTACGTGTTCCACAGCTTCCCAATCATCAAAATTTTGCCAAAATTGGATATAGTGACCGTTCATCGACTGCGAGCCCTGATCTGTACTGTCTGATAATCCAAATGGTATTGTAAGGATGTATTCATTGTTGTGCAGGCCACAGACTACGCCGCGCAGCTGCTCGCCATGCTGGACGCCGCTGTGGCGGCTGCCGAGAGCGGCACGCGCGTCGAGGCCTTCCTGGAGGTGAGCACCTGCCCATCATTATGTTGTCTCTTGTTTTAAGGCGCACTGGCGATTTGTGTTCTTGAGAGGCTGTTGGCTGTTAGCCATAAATGACAGATAACTGCCGGGCTAGGAAACAAGTCGCTATGCCCCGTACTTGCGGTGTTCATCCGGCCGGCCTTATCATGACGATGCATGGGTAAGCAACGCGCGGTAAGTGCAGCTTGAGTTTCATTGCTGCGTGGCTCCATGACTGCAGGCTCTGCTGCCGGTGCTGCGCGAGATGGGCACGGCCCGGGGCCACACGAGGCAGAGCAGCCTTGAGACGCGCCTGGCGCTCATTGCTGCTGCTCCCTGGAAGAGCACCAGGACTGCCCAGTTGCCAGGAGTACATGGCCAAACATCACCGGATGATGGGGGCAGGGCAGAAGCGCAGGCGACCGCGCTGCTGAACTTTGCGTGGGGCTTTGTCTTTGAGGCGCCCGGCGGCACGCTACACTTTCTGGACATTAGGCATGCCCCCACATATACCAGTGTTATCATGAGTATGCCGTTTGCTTTATTGGGGGACCTCGTGCACTTCAATAAAATTGTACATGTGGGCTCATATGAGGGCACTTAGGGTGTCACGACAAGTTAAGACTGCAACTCTCTGATACTGGGAAGTGGTTGTCTTGCAGGAGGGCGATGCTGCACCATGTGCTGCTGCCTGCGCTGCGCTTTGCCCCGCTGGCATTCCAGAAGGCCTACCTGACAGAGCGCGCACCTCGCCTGAGGGACATCCTCTCTCGGGCGCCCACCTCTGCACCTGGGCTCCTGTGAGTGCTGCCTTCTCTGCTACCCTCACAGTGCATCTCTTCCCAATTTTCTGGCCAAATTTTATCTCGTCTTCAAGCAGAGATCATGAGTCAAAAGCTAATTCATGCTAATTGTCATTGTGACTGTGCAGGGGAGATGAGGAGGCTGGCCTGTATGCACGTGAAGCTGCGCACTACGTCCTGCAGCACATCTATGCAGCCATTCCTCCTGTGGACATCAAGGAGCACGTCCTGGCCTCCATTGGAGGCAACAAGGTGCTGATTTCCTCCCTCATGCTTCGGACTTCCATAGCAATGCCTGCATGCCACATGCTAGACGTCCCTTGCATGTTCATGGTCATGTGTATTCCTCTTGTCATTATTTACTAGATGGCCTCTTAATGGGTATTATATACCCAATTACAGCATGCGTAGCAAAGTAGCAAAGATGCGTAAAGGGCAGGCCTTTACTCAAAATTTTGGCATGCAGGATGTGACAATCTGGGCCATGAAGGACGTCAGGGAGTTGAGTGTATCTGATGTCTCATTGGAGCCTGCTGCCCGTTCTGCACGCTCTGCTGCGTTCGCCACAGCTGCAGCCTGCATCGCTGCCACCCAGGACAAGGAGAGCCTCTTTGCCAACCCCCTCAAGCCCCCTGGAAAGACAGCCGACCCTGCAGGTGGGCCTTCGCATCCTTTCTGCAGGCTTCGCATACCATCTTTCCAGATCAGCCCCAATTCAAGACTCCTTTTCGATAAAGTACTATTCTGTAACTCCAGTTTTTTGGACTGCTGTGAAAGCCGTTGAGATTCTTTGCATCCAACAACCAAGGAAGCTTTATGGAGAACCATGGAGAGACATGGGAGCCCATCACATGCATCGAGCTTTCAGCTTCAAGCTTTGAAATGGATTGAGGCTGCTGAAGGGTTCTCACACAAATGCAAATTCCGACGCAGGGCCGTGGCCGCGGTTGCTTGATGTGGATCAAGCGCTGCATTTTCCAGTGCAGCTGGAGGGAAGCCGCGGGCAGCAGGCCAGGCGCGCGCTGGGCAGCATCCAGGCAGTCGAGCGGCAGCTGCGCACTGACCGGGCAGGTTCCACGCAGAGCACGCTTGGCACGCTCAGCAGCCTGTCTGCGACTGCGTCTCTCACTGACAAGCTCAACTCCTCACAATACTCTCTTGGTGCGTGCAACAATCTAGCTGTTATTATTATTATTATTATTATTATTTTTATTATTGTTATTGTTATTATTATTGTTGTTATTGTTATTATTATTATTGTTGTTGTTATTATCATTATTATTATGATTACATCACGTCTTTTCAATCCATGAACTTCAGGTGCATGGCGGCAGTATTTTTCCACAGTCATAGCAGCTCCTTAATTTTATGACTTCAGCACAGTCACTGAAATATACTGAGTTGCACCTGGAAGATGATGCTTTGCAGTGAGACATCCGCGCATGCATGTAGCGGTAGCTCTAGCTGTCCAGCACCATGCATGCATGGCTTCAATTGACAAGTGTGAATTGTTCGTCTTTCTTACACGTGCAGGAGAGGAGATTAAGGATGCCAATGAGACAAAGCCCAGTGACAACATGGGGGCAGCATACAGAGCCTCCTTGGGCGGTGCCGCAAACTCCAATGATGACACTTTCCAGGTGAAACACACTGCCTTATGGAATCTTTGCACTATATACTATACTTGACTTCTTTCTTGTCAGCAATTTCTTGGCATGTACTGGTGTGTGCATGGGTGCGTGCAGGGAGTGGCACGTACAGGGCATGTCCTGATCATCATTATCCAGACAAAAGGCAATTGTAGCTGCTCACAGGGGCAGTAGATTGTCAGAACAGCCCATGCGTTACACAAGGTTTGCATGACAAAATCTGGTTCTGCGCAGGATGATCTGCTGGAGAGCGCCCCGTCTCTTGGGCCAGCTGGCGATGAGCCCCTGACATGCGAAGATGAGCTGGATAGCAGCCCCTGCATGCTGCCCCTGGTCAAGCTCATAGAGAAGGCTGCCACCCTGTGGCAACCAGGTAAGTGAATGACTCTCGCTCTGTTGAAGGAAGATGTCCAAGGTCAGAGATGTCAACCATCTCGAGGAGCGCATGATTTCATGTTTTCTGTGTCTCGCTGTGTTTGCTTGAGGCCAGAGTAGAGAATAATTATTGCTAATGTAATCACACGCACACTCTCAGAGGCAAGTTGCGTCTAAAGGCAAACTGCAGATAAAGGCGGCCATACACATATTCCATGTTGGACTCGCCAGATCCAAGCAAGACCCATCAACCGAAGGCACGTGCTCAGAATTTGTGCTGCCCCCCGCCAGCCAGTATATAGAGAGCATCAATTTGTATTACACGCCTTGAATCGAGAGCATACAAGCCTATTCTTGTGATCTGCTATGCAGGAGGGCAGGGCATGCCAGCCTGGATGGCGCTCCTACACAGCGCAGTGTCTGATACATCGGTGCCCCACTATGTCCGCCTGTATCTGACCAAGGCCGTCCTTCATGTGGACAACCGGCATGTCGCCAGGACTGCAACAGACCCTGCTCTCCAGGCTTGTTTCTGCTTTGTTCCCGCCCACAGCACTGCAAAACACCGCTGCTTATAGCTTCCTTTTCTTTCGAGGGGCTGTTGTGTCGCTGAGCAGCAGGGAGAGGCACTTGCATGTACCAAAGTTGTTGCAATTTGGAAGGGAGTTGGGAACATGGGTTGGAGTTTCGGCAGCCTTGACACGCAGCTTATGTGCACAGGCACCTTGCCTCTGGCAGGGAAAACATTCATAATAAACAGTAGGTATTGGGAATCTTGGAAGGTTGCAAAAAAGGACAACAATGATAATCAGGAGAGTGTTGGTTGGCTGCAGGGGCAACCATCGATATTCGGTCGCTTCGCAGCAGAGTGGTTCCCTGTAATGGTGGACGCTCTGATTGGCGATGTGGAGAAGCCAGAAGAAGTGGGCATCCACTATTTCCTGCTGGACGCCTGTGTCACCTTCCTGGGCTGGCCTGCCCTCTTCCCTGTGCCCCCCAGGGGCGGCGCTGCACCCACCCTCATGAACTACCTGGTGCGCATTCAAATTCATGCCAATTCTTTTCATTCTCCATGATACTCTTGGGCTGCAGTGACTATGACCCAGCTCCAGTGGAGCGCAATATTTGTGGTCATCCCTGGTCTACAAGATTATCTGGGCATGTGGTATGAGAGCACAGTGAGGCTCAGAGGCAAAGCAAAGAGGCAGAGGGCAAAGAGGGAGAGGATGCAGCACAGGGCACAAGCCACTCATGCTCTGTTCATGAACCTCAGATTTAGATGGCTGCTTGTGTGTGAAAATGTAGGTCACAGACAATTGAGCACATGCTGGACAGGCAAGCACACATGCATTTTCCCGGATACCGTATCTGCACTGAGTCCATATTGTGTGGCGCAGGTGAGGGCCGCGTTTCACGAGGAGGGGGCAGTGCAGCGCAATAACTTCAGCCTGCTCAAGGTGTCAGTCAACCCCATTGCATCCCTTCAGCCAGCTCAAGGCTGATCTGATACCTGACTTTGATTCTCAGAGCCAGCGCTCAGCGTGACATTTTACCGATAAGAAGTTAATTTGGCGACATCCACAGGATTTGTTTGCCCACACTGAAATCTATGGGAGCATTTCTCCATGTGTGCATGTCATCAAGTGTGCATCGTGCAACATAACAAGATCATTTGGCCCAACACCGAGATTTTTTGAATCTATATATTATCGATTGCCATTTGTGCGTGCCATCAGGTCTTCATCGCGCGGTGGCAGACGGTCCCCCCGCCGGGGGATGCCATAGCCCTTCATGTGGCCGCCGGGGGGCCTCAGGCATCCAAGGGGCCCAAGGGGCGCCTGCCCAAGCCCATCGCAGACCAGCGCACCTTCGGCCTCCGCATATTAGCTGCCGGTGAGCGCGGCCGCTGTTTCTTGAATGTCCCTTTCTTGCACCATTCTGCAAGCTTGACTGGCATATGGCATCTGAATGTACATTTGGGTAGGGTGCCTTTATGGTGAGGCAGCATTTCAGTTTGGAGAAGAGCATAAGAGTTGTGCTGTGCATGCGCAATTCATGCAACCCTCCCTGTGTGATCATTGCAGTGGCAGAGAGTAATTCTGGATATATAGTTCCACTCTCTGTCAGTGCTTTGGTCATGAAGGAAGAGTACACAAACTGGCATGCACACCATAACTCCCACGGAGTTGCGAGCAAGCAAGAGGCTGCCAGGCACATTACAGGAGGTGCTTTTGTGGCCAGTTCAGCGACCCTCATGAATCCTTGCAAGCCCCTTCTACAGCTACTGCAGGGAAGGTTGCATGCGTGAGTGCGTACCAGGCTTGCAGGCATAGTACAAATTTGGTTCCGTGGCCAGTGCGGCGACCCTGATGTGTTCCTTGCAAGCTCATCTGATAGCTACAGCTAATTAGATTGCATGCTCGATCAATTACTGCATGCGCAGGGCTGCTGTACGGCCAGGCAAAGGCGGTGCTGGCTGGGCCGCGGGGGAAGGAGCTGGCGAGGAGGGCGGTTGACGCGCTGGGCGCCAACGGAGGGCAGCGCTTTGTGACGCAGGCAGGCTTCCTTGTTGTGGCTTCAAACAGCCAAATTGGCTTCTGGAATGTTTGCTGTGGCCTCTTGGCGACCCTGAACTGTCCTCTTGGAAGCCACCGAATGGCTTCAAGAAAGTATTCACAGTTGCGAGAGGCCACATTTCGCTGAATTGCCTGTAGAATACTAATCTGGGGGAGATTGTTCTTGTATACTTTGTCTGTTGCTTTTCTTGCTTCAGCCAATTCAGCTAGTGATAGCTCCATAGCCACATTGGCTTGCAACCAAAATCCCTAAAATCAGACACTGGGCCGCGCAGGCCGGGGAGACGGCGGGGCTGCTGCTGCGCCGATTGGAGCGGCTTGGCGCTGACGTCCAGGCCGCCCTGGGATTGATTGCCTCGCAGCTGCAGAGCGACGTGCGCGGCACACTCATCGGCGTGTTCAACAGCCGCCCGGACGCGTAATACTTTCTATCATAGTGTCACAATGCTTTTGTAGGGAAAATTTGCTAGTGTGAGGGTTCGAGACCAGCATGCGGAAAGGCATACCTGCATGCTTTTAATGTTAAATTCTCCCATGTGGCCCAATCCAGTCAGCAAAGTAAGATTGTAATATGTACCATGAGTAAGCAATTCTACTATCTGGAAAGAACACCTATATTAGCTCAACTTTCTTCAAGATGAGGTCCTGAGACCAGCATGGGACAGGCGTCCCTGCATACCTTGAATCTCAATATCGTTTCGTTGCTGACTTACTGCAGTTAGAAATCCCATATCCTCTACTGTAGGAATTTATCGGGTGTTGATGAGGGGTGACTGTTTTTTGGCTGTATGCTGAGTGGTTGTATCATCTGCAGGGCTCTGTTTGCGGTGGAGCGGCTGAGTGCATTCCATGCGCCGATCGTGGACGCGCTGCAGAGCCAGCTAGTGGGCGCCTTCAACAGGTGCATCCACTTCTTGCAAAGCTGACCTGGCATGCCAGGATTCAGTTACGTGTCACCTCCAGCGTGCACCCCTCAGATGGTGTTGAACATAGGCCTCCATTCACGCAGCGAATAGACCTTGAATTGGGAGGCAGGTCTGCCCGCGGCAATCGGTGCAGGTCCGTGTTTCCACCATGTTTACTGTAAAGTTTAGCTCTTGCAAGATTCCCTTGGCTTGTCAACGTTGTAGCCTGGGCATGTCATTGCGAATCATGATCAGTCTGATGGCATCCATGGTCTTTTATAATCAATTAAAAGCTCTCTGTGGCGGCTGCGCATTACAGCGGGCCAGTTCTGCTGCTCAGCACGGCTGACTTAGCAGGTCTGTGCATTCCCGTTTCAGGAGGAGAATTTGTGCTGGTTGGGTGAGGATACAGGGGTGCGCTGCTTTGCGGACGTTGAATCGGCTGTCGGAAATGAAACCGACTATCTTTTGGTTGACAAACATAGTCGGTCGCGGCTATTGTAACATATACCGGCTGCGCAGCACGGCGGGCCTGTTCCGGGTGCTGGCGCTGGACAGTCTTCGGCGGCGTGCGGCGTCCCTGCCGGGCCTCCTGGACGAGCTGCGGCCGGAGCTGGGCCGCGCGCTGGCCGCCCCCAACGACGCCATCCAGTCGTCCGCCCTGCGCCTGCTCGTGGACTTGCTGCCACGCGAGCCGGACAACCGAGCAGGCGCGCGCCCACTGACTAAACACTGCACTCAATTCTTGGAATACAAGTCAAGATGAGAAAGAAATTCCGCACTTTTGCACCACAACGACCTCCTCCCGCGCGCCCCAGACAATTAAGCAGTGGCGCCTTCGACATCGATTGTCAAGGGCTGACATGGCTCCTTGCCATTTTTGGGGATGCCCCCAGTCCTCTCTCACTAAAAAGAGGATGACACTGCGCTAAACAAATACGATCTTATGTCTTGGTGTGAAAAGAGTCATATGGATCTGTCAAGGCCAGGCATACATGCACGCACCTTAACCAAACACTTTACTCTAGTAATGGATGTGTCCATGCCTTGCAAAGGTCATCAGATCGAGTCGCTGCTGCAGGGTGGGCGATTGAGCTGGTGCTGACGGCGGCAGACTTCACGCAGCACCCCAGCAGGACCGTGCGCTCGCACTTCTTCACGCTGCTGCGAGATGCCTGGCAGACCCGGCCAGCCATGCATGTGCGCACCTCTCTCTAGAAATTCCATCAATGGGGGTCACATCCCCAACAAAGCTCTTGGGACGCACCTCGCATCACTCCTAACATTGAGAAGTGCTTGACGCTGACAGACCACAGCGGCAGGTCTGAGCAAGGCTGTGAGCATCTAGAGAGCTGCAGTCTTGGAATCTGATTTACTTGACTTATCATACCTGTGCTGAGCATCAGGTAGGTCTGCACGTATCACAATCGTGTCTTGTCAAAGTTGTCCATGCATCTGGATGCAGTGAAGACTGTAGCCTGCATGTGGCAGCTCACCATCAGATTATGCTGATGCATGACTAAGGAGTATTGCTGAAGCATTGAACTCTGTTGAAAATCGTTTTGTTGCAGGCGCGGCTGCGGCCGGCGCTTCTGGCGCTGCTTGGTGATGCGGACGCGGAGGTGCGTGGCAATACGCTGGCGTTCTGGCACTCCGCGCTGCCTCAGGCGCTGGACGAGCGGCTGCGCATTCTATTGGCCGACGGCCTCGACTGCGCCTCCGCGTGGGTGCGTGTGTGGGAGCCTCACAATGGGTGTTTTGGGGAGAGTACTAGCCTGTCTGTACGTTTGAAGCACTTCCTGAGTAGTTTGTTGCACCATCAGGAGTGTGGTCGAGAATTGTGGCTTGCCTAATCAGCAGTGTAGTGCAGAAGTTTGCTGGATGTTGTTACACATCCGTCGTTATCACAAAGCAAGACCCAATATTAAAACTTCCAAAGCTTGCCGCAGCATGCTTTCGATTGCTGGTTTTTAGTTCCCAGCATCAGACAAAAAGAGGTGCTCCAAGGCTAGAGCCTCGGTCTGTTGGGCAGCTGTTTGGAGGATGTCTGGAAGATTTGGAAGTTTCTGTGTGATCTTCTTGTCCTTGTGTATATTTTCACGATGCACGTTTGTTGAGGCTCCAGCTGCATGGGGCCGGCCTTGCACCGTGGAGCGCAAACAGCAGAAGCAGCAGTGGGCGTGCAGAGAGCTGACTCCTCTCGTCATCATTTAGGGCTTATATGAATGCCTGTCATTGCCCCAATGATAAGCTTCAAAGGGCTCAGAACAAACCTAAATAAAGAAATCTATGTGCCGCAGGGAGAGCGGCTGCAGGAGCAGTGGCCCGGCTCGGCGGCGGCGCTGCTGCTGCGGCCGGCGGCCGATGCGCGCGGCTACGAGGCACCTTTGTTCGACGCTGAGCTGGCGGAGTGCAAATTCGTCGAGTACCCCATCGACACCTGGAGCAAGGCCACACTTGCCATTGCGCCGCTGTTCTCGGCCTCGTGGGAGGCGGCTGCCTCGCAGGCGGCCAGCCAGGATTTTGGCGGGGGCCTCGGTGGCACCTCCATGCAGATGACACAGGTGCGGGACATGCAACCAGCAGCTTTTGCCGCCTGCATAGAGACTCTGAATCAGAGGTTGTGTACGAAGACCACCTGCTGAAAAGGCCCAACCATGGACCACAAGTGCCCGGACTAATCTTCTCCTACTAGTTAATGTATGCCAGCACTTGGGAAGAAGCCTCAGTTCAGGATGCGTGGTCACTCCAATGAGCTGGGATGCTGGCTGTCTGTTTGTGGCAGGATATCAACCTGCCTTCCATCTATTCAATCAATCCTTAAGGCGGGATTCACACATTCTGCCTTAAGTAAACAGCTGGAGTTCTATCTTGTGAGAGTTTCTCGCTTCATGAGCTTTGACCATGATCAAGCCCGTGGCTGGCTCCCTGTGCGACTGTAGTTATAATACCCGGTACCAATAACACGCACACATCACACCTTTGAATTGCTCCTGCCCTGTCCGCCCTACTGGGTGGTCACCTGAGGCCCTTCTTGCATGACTGCAGGGACAGGCCGGCTTTGTGAGGGCAACACAAGGCGCGACGGCGTCCCTGTCCCTCAATCTCACTCTACCGATGGACGGCAGCCTGGCCATCGGCGGCGCATCAGCCCGTGGTGGTGGCAGCAGCGCTGCAGCTTCCAGTCTCTCCCCAGAGACCACCGTATACAGGCAAGCATGAAGCTCTCAAAACCTGTGGCTGTGTTTCACAACCTGAACCTGCGTGCTTTCCTGGCATGCACGGTGCGACGGAATGAAGAGCATGTTGGAGCTTGGGAACACTTGTCGCCGCCTCCTTAAGTCCTTCTACGAATGTCCTAGTCAATTTTTTTCTGCCTGGGTTCAGCGTGTGCTACTATTCCCTCAGATTGCGCTTTGACAATGCATTTGGTGTATAACACAACATATCTACATTTCATTCTTGGCTGCAGCGTCACCAGTACTCGCAGCAGATGTGCACCTTCCCATAAAGTTTGCTGGGTGTGCACAGGCGAGTGAGCAACCTGAGGGGCAACAACGCGGCCTTTCTGGCGATAGCGCGGCGGCGCAACGAGCTGAAGCGCTCTGAGGTGGCCGCGCGGGAGAACAAGGTCACGCTCATGCGCAAGTACCGCACCGGCGAGCTGCCCGACGTCCAGCGCGTCTCTATTGCAGCCTTCCTTGCTCCCCTAGGTGTGCCCTGGCCTCCCTTGATGAAATATCCTCTTCCCTTCCTGGCACCCAAGTGAATGGATAGCCTCCCACACGTCAGGGCATGGCTTCCGAGGGGCAACGGGCGCTTACTGAACAGGATCAATACAGCTTGCAGCTCTTGCATGCACAGCTGCAAAGAGTTGCTGTGCAACTTATGTCGTCACCCTTCCGTGCCACTGGTTTGGCTTCTGTGGCTGTGTCTCAAGGGCAGCAATTTCTCTGCTGTACTGGGCAGTAATCAACTAGAACTCTTCCGTTTTATTAGGGTTATGGAACACATGCAGACTGCAGGGTGATTGAGAAAAATTTGGTTCAATGTCAAGCAAGAAGCAGGTGTCATCAGGCTGGACGGAAATCAGCCGTAGAGTGTAAAGGCAGGCCTCACAGGCCTGCTCCCGTGAGGCCCATGGGATGCACGCATTGCAAA
>JADEYI010000449.1_pt1 | contig 57484 bp, 48 predicted proteins | sample 8542331 | NCBI WGS metagenome assembly JADEYI01 (sample SAMN16510988, study PRJNA670497) | mine drainage metagenome | isolation source: biofilm near Copperflume 1 | place: Germany: Marsberg coppermine Kilianstollen | collected 2018-02 | reverse complement strand
TCTCGAAGGTGTCGACGCGGTCGATCACCTCGCAGGTTTTTCGAACGACCCGACGAGTGAATACAGCCCTGATGCAAACTGGCAGATGAACGCGGTCGCGACGGAGACGATCGCGCGACTCTGCCGTGCTTCCGGCGTGAAGCGGCTGGTCTTCGGCAGCAGTTGTTCGCTGTACGACGGCGTCGACCGTGGTGACGTCCTGCTCGATGAAGAAGCCGAGTTGCACCCGCGTGGAGCCTACGCAACATCCAAGCGTTATTCCGAGGAAGCCCTGATGCGGGAGGCTGGCGGAACGTTCGAACCGGTGGTCTTGCGCCAGGCCACGGTCTTCGGTGCGAGCGAACGGATGCGGTTCGACCTCGTGGTGAATTCGTTCGTGAAGGATGCGCTCGTGCGGCAACGGCTCATTTTGCACGGCGGTGGGCGGATGTGGCGGCCCCTTGTGAACGTGAAGGACCTTGCCGACGCGCACATTGCCTGCCTCGAAGCACCGCGCGAAGCTGTTGCCGGGGAGACCTTCAATGTGGTCGGCGAAAACCACCAGGTGCGAGAGCTGGCAGAAATTGTCGCGGCGGAACTCGTGAAGCTTGGCAAGCCGGTCGCCCTCGAAGACGGGCCGCTCCCGAACATCGTGCGCAACTACCGTTGCACGGGTGCGAAGATCAGGGAGCGGCTGGACCTGAAGTTCCCCAACACTCCTGCGGTGGCAGTCGAAGAGTTGGTGGCGAAATACGGCAAGATTCCGGTGGAACAGTTCGGACACCCGAAGTTCTACAACATCGCCTGGATGGAACTGCTCGAATCTGCGCGTCCTGCCTTCCAGGCGATGCCGAACATCTTCGAACCGGTAGCCGACGAGTAGGCGCGGCGACGCCGGCCAGGAGGAGCTGTGGACATCCATGTAACGAAGACGAAGCTCGACGGAGTGTTGGTGATCGACACCGACTTCTTCCGCGACGAGCGCGGCTTCTTCATCGAGGCATACCACAAGGAGCGCTATTTCGAGGCAGGGATCACCTGCGAATTCGTACAGGACAATCATTCGCGTTCGGCCCACAAGGTGCTGCGCGGCTTTCACTACCAGGACATGACGGCACCAATGGGCAAGCTCGTGCGCTGCACCGTGGGGGCCGTGCTCGACGTCGCCGTCGACCTGCGTGCCGGTTCGCCAACGTTCGGCGAATGGGTATCGGTGGAGCTATCCGCCGACAACATGCGCCAGATCATGGTGCCACCGGGCTACGGCCACGCCTTCGCGACGCTTTCGGAATTCGCGGAGGTGCACTACAAGTGTTCGGGGCTCTATGCACCCGCTTCAGAAGGCGGTGTGCGCTGGGACGACCCGGAGATTGGCGTGGAATGGCCGTTCCGCGATCCGGTGCTCTCGGCGAGGGACCAGGCGAGCGGAAGCCTGCGCGACTACTCGCGGGCGCCCGCATTCCATTACCGCGCCTGAATGCTGCAGCCGGGGCGGCGGTGGCACGCCCGGGCACAGCCTCTACACTCTGACGGTGCGCCCGCTTTCCCGCATCCGCCACTGGGGTTTATCGACAGGCCTCGCCGCTGTCCTGACGCTGGTGGCGGCGTGCGGAGGCGCAGCCGTCACCCCGCCTTCTTCGGGTGGAGCGGGGACGGCTGCAGCGTCTACCACGGCCCACCCAAGTGCCGCGGCGACAAGCAGTGCGCTCGCCACGGCACCGGCCGCCACCGCAACTGCAACCGCCGCAGAGCCGAAGCTCGGCACCTATGGCAGCGGACCGGTCACCCAGAAGTCGCCCGCTTTCACACCGCTCACGGGGGCGCAGGCACACTTCGGCAAGCTCGGCAATGCCGTCTACCAGGTCGAGATCCCGGCAACCTGGAACCACGAGCTGGTGCTGTATGCGCACGGCTTCGCCGGATTTGGGAGTGAGGTGGCCGTGCAGCAGCCGCCCGCAGCGTTGCGCGCGGAGCTGATCGCGGAGGGCTTTGCGTGGGCAGCGAGCAGTTATAGCGAGAACGGCTATGACCCCGGCATCGGCGCCGACGACACGCTCGCGCTGGAGCAGTACTTCGACGAGACCTACGGCAAGCCGGTCCACACCTACCTCGTCGGCGCGTCGATGGGCGGCAACGTGGTTGCATTGTCGCTGGAACACTTCCCGAGCGCATACGATGGCGCACTTTCGATGTGCGGCGCGCTTGGGGGCGAAGAGGAGATTGATTATCTGACATCGTGGGCGGCGCTGGCGGAATTCACATCGGGCGTACACCTCCCCATAGGAGAGCCGGGCGGGAACATGGCGGCGACGTTGCTCGGGCCCGTGGCGGCGGCGCTGGGACCGGTGGACACCCCCACGCAGCGCGGCAAGCAGTTCGCAGACCTGGTGCAGAACCTGACGGGCGGACCGCGGCCGTTTTTCGGTGAGGGTTTCAAGGATCAGTATCTCGTGAACTTCGGCCTGCTCATTGCGGATTCGGGCCGCAAGCTGCTCGCTTCGCGGGCGGCGACGAACGACGGCGTGCAATATCACATCGACCCGGGCCTCGGCCTGACGGATGCGCAGGTAAACGCGGGGGTGAGACGATTCGCCGCAGACCCACAGGCGAGGAACGGGCAGCTACACCCTGACGCGGTGCCAACAACCGGGAGGATCACGAAGCCGCTGCTCACGCTCCACGGGACCGGAGACCTCTTCGTGCCAATCAGCCAGGAGATCTCATACCGGCGGAAAGTCCACGCGGCTGGTGCAGGCGACCTCCTGGTGCAACGCGCAATCCGCTCGGCCGGACATTGCAACTTCAGCGATCACGAGATAACGACGGCCTTCAACGACCTGGTGAACTGGGTACGCAAGGGCACGAAGCCACTTGGAGACAACCTTCTCGGCAGCCTGAACGACATCGGCAAGCAGTTCACAGACCCGCTCCGGCCCGGAGACCCTGGGACGAAGTGAGCGCACACAGGGCGGACAGGGCCGGAGCTCGCAATCGTAGTTGCGCGGGACACCCCCGGCGTGGCAGGGTGCGCGGGTGAACATTTTCTTCGACGTCGATTACACACTGATCACCTGGGATGTGAAGCTGCGTCCGGGCGTGCACGAAGTCTTTGCGCAGCTGCGCGAGGAAGGGCACACAATCTATCTCTGGAGTGGCGTCGGCCCACGCTGGGAGGTGGTGCGCCGCTTCGAGCTGCAGGAGCACGTGACCGATTGTTTTTGGAAGCCGCTCTACAACCATCGCGAACGCATGGCGGGCCTGGGCGTGACCGTGGAGCCGGACTTCGTCATCGACGACCACGCGGAGATCGTCACGGTCTTCCCGGGGACGCGCATCGATGAGCCGAAGATGCCGCTGGACCGGGACCGGGAGATGTGGCGGGTGCTTGCGGAAATTCGGGCGTTCGCAGCGGCCGCGGAGGGTTCAGAAGCAGCGGGCTGACGGAGCGCCGGGGCGACCCCTAGGCGAGCGCGCCGTTCTTTTCGAGCTGGTCTTTGAGGCTGGCAAGCGATTCGACGGGGCGGGCGCCGAGCGTATCGAGTGCGTCGATCACGTCGTCGCTGGCGTCTTTCTGATAGGCGAGGTCCACGAGGTCGCCGCGGTCGGGCTGGAGCCCCTGATCAAACCAGTCCTTGACGAGCACTTCGACATCTGCCCAGTTTGCCTTTGCCATGGATCCCTCCTTGAGTGCGGAGACACCGTACAGGAATCCCGCCCGGCACCGATCCGCGAAGCGTGTGTTGGTGTTCGGTCAGCTCTTGAAGGCCTCACCGATGTAGGGGCGGTCGTACTGGACATAGGGGGGCCAAAGCGTTTCGAGTTCGGCCCGGATGGGGTCGCCATCGGGCAGATAGCGGTGGAACTGGGGCTCAACATCGCGGCGCACCCAGCCCTTGCCGATGGTATCGTGGCGAATCTTGTCCTGGAGGAGCATGAGGCCGGTAAGCAGCGACTCCGGTCGGGGCGGGCAACCAGGGACGTAGACGTCGACAGGGAGGAGGGTGTTGACGCCGGGGGTGACGCTATAGGCATAGGCAAAGGGGCCACCCATGATGGCGCAACCGCCCATGGCGATGGCCCACTTGGGTTCGGGCATTTGCAGCCACACACGTCGGACAGCGGGTGCCATCTTCCAGGTAACGGTGCCGGGGACGATGAGCAGGTCGGCCTGGCGGGGGCTGGCACGGAAGATCTCGGCGCCGAAGCGGGCGAGGTCGTAGCGGGGCATGGCGGTGGCGATCATTTCCATTGCGCAACAGGCCAGGCCAAACATGGCCGGCCAGAGCGAGGAGCGGCGGGCCCAGTTGAGGACCTGATCGACGCTGGTGATAAGGATGTTCTGCTGGATCTCCTCATCGACATCGCTCCCGAGCATCGGAAGGGGGCTGTAGACCTTGTTCGCCTGGTGAGCCATTACTCGTGCAGTCTATCACAATCATCGCTGCGGAAGGCCAGCCGTGGATGCGAAGGAGCCCCTTCCGGGACGAGAACGCAGACGTTCAACGGGTGCGCATCATGTGCATCTGGCCATCGTTGATGGGCTCATCGATATAGAGTTCGCCGTTGCGGATCTTGATGTTGTAGCCGCAATCCGGGTTTGTGCAGACCCAGGCTTTGTAGTGGATCGGCGCCCCCTGACTGCCAAAGTCAGAAAATGGCACCAGATCGCCATCGTCACATTTGCGGCATTTCGGAAACTGATACATCCCGGCACCCCACCCTGTATTGCCGCGGGATAGTACCAGTCGCCCTTTACCATCGCAATGGGTCACCGGCAAGTTCTCACCGGGAATCTGCGCGAGAACCGGCTCAGTACGACGACCGAACAGGCCCTATTCCTGGATGTCACGCCGCTGGAAACGCCAGAAGGCGACGCCGGCAAAGACGACGATATACAGCAGCAGGATCGTAAATCCGCGCCACACGGGAACGCCGCCGAGTGCTGCAGCGAACGGCCCGCGGTCCTGTGCAGTTTGCGAGAGGAGGCCGTTGGCTTTCATCACGCCGAGCGCGTTGGCGTTCAGAAGTGCTTCGGGGACGTGTGAGAGCCAGCCGCTAGCGTTTTGGAGAAGCCCGGTGAACACGCCTTCGAGAAAGAAGAAGCCGAGCGAAAAGCCAACCGCCTGGCCAGCGGACCGCCAGAAGGTGGAGAAGAGCAGGGCCATGAAAATAAACGGCAACACCACGTAGGTGGTGCGGCCGAGGCTCGCGAAGACATCGAAGAAACGGGCAGCCGAGAACGTCCCAAATGGGAGTGTGTAGAGGTGACTGAACCACGCGCTGCAGATCAGCGCGACAGCGAATCCAAGGGTGAGGGCGACGACCGCAAACCCGACGCTGACGATGAGCTTGGCCGCCATGAAGTGCCACCGCTTGACGCCGCGGGCCACGACGACGCCGACGGTGCGCCAGTCGTACTCATTGCCCATCATCGTGGCGGTGAAGACCACACAGATGAGTGTCAGAAAGAATCGTTCGAGCTGGAGGCCATAAGGGACGACCTCCCTGAACGACATGCCCTCCAGCTGTGCGAGGTAGTTCAGCTGGCCATTGACCCCAGGCTCGGGGCCGGCGCGCAGGCGCAGCCAGAGGATGACATAGAACGTGAGGACGAGCAGGCAGAGGACGCCCACAAGGATGTAGGTCATGCGCCGGTGGGTGGTCTTGAACACTTCCGCCCGCAGCGCATCAAGCATTAGACGAAGCCTCGCCGGTGAGTTCGAAGAAGACCTCTTCGAGGCTGTGGCGCACGGGCCGGATGACGGAGGCATAGAGGCCATGTTCGGCGAGGAGGCGATTCACATCGGCGGCTTCAGTATCGATCCGGTCCAGGAAGATGGAGCCGTCCCGACGGCTGAGCACAGCGGCCCACTTCGACTCCGCGAGGACGGATTCGGCGAGGGCCACGTCGGAGACGCGAATTTCGAGCTGGCTGCCGGCCGAGATGAGATCCTTCGTGCGGCCGGTCGCGACGATTTCGCCGCGCTGGAAGATTGCGACCGAATCGCAGACCTGTTCGACTTCGTGGAGGAGGTGGCTGCAGAGGACAACGGTGCGACCCTCGGCAGCGAGGCGGGGGATCAGTGAGCGGACTTCGCGGGTGCCCTGGGGGTCGAGACCGTTTGTGGGCTCATCGAGGATGATCAGTTCAGGGTTGTTGAGGATGGCGCAGGCGATGCCGAGACGCTGCTTCATTCCCAGCGAGTAGGTCTTGAAGCGTCGGTGGGCCGCTTCTGTGAGGTTCACGCGCTCCAATGCCGCCTGGATCCCGGCTTCGCCGGGGCCCGGTGCATACATTTCGAACATGCGCAGGTTGTCGCGGCCCGAGAGGTAGGGGACGAATGCGGGCGTTTCCACGACGGCACACACGCGCCGCAGCAGGCGAGGCGCATGTCCTGAAAGCGATTCTCCGAATAGGCGGACGTCACCGGCATCGGGCTTCACGAGTCCGAGCAGCATGCGGACTGTGGTGGATTTGCCGGAGCCATTCGGCCCGAGCGCCCCGAAGACATGGCCCCGTTCCACCACGAGGTCGACTCCGCGCACGGCGTGGGTTTCACCGAAGGATTTGGTGAGGCCGCGCGCCTCGATGACGGGCGTGGCGGTCGATAACGCAACCGGATCAGCCGTTCGGGCCGCTACACTCACCGTGGGCTGCCGGCGGCGGCCGCTGCAGCGCGCATATCGCCCTCGAGCAGCGCAAAATCCCCCTCGGGGACGCTGTGCAGGTTGCCCTGATAGGCCAGAGTCCAGTTCGCCCTCGGCCAGCGCTGGGTCCATTGGAAACGCTCGTGATAGGGCTCCGCGTCCAGCCAGAGTTCTTGCGGCAGCACGACGACGGGTTCGATTCCCGCACGGTAGGGGTAGAGCTCATCGGGCTTCTTCGTATTTGTCCAGATCCGCGTGCGCTCTTCGACCACGGGAGTGGTGACGCGTGCTATCGCGGCGAACTGTTTCCGGCCGGTGACATAGAACGCCAGCAAGTCGCTGGGGACAACACTGTTGGCCATCAGGCGGCGCGTGCTTTTGAAGCCCTGGCGGGTGAATCCCAGCTGGCGGGTGGTTTCGAAGACTTCTGGTCCACCAACCACGATCCAATGTTGTGTCATGTTCATCCTCGAACGTTGTTGGACGGTGCCACATAGCGATTTTCAGGCAGGGCAACACGCTCGCTCGTTAGCGCGGGTCCCACATCCCAGTGTAGCCGCGAACGAGGATGTCCGGTGGGAGCTCTTCGAGATGGGGGTCAACAAGGCGGAAAGCTTCCGAAACCGTGGTGGCGCCACGTCCGCCCACCGCGGGCAGGCCGTCACCGCCAATGACCACGGGAGCGATGAATGCCCAGAGTTCGTCCGCAAGCTGCTCGTCGAGCATTGACCCGAGCAGGGCTGGCCCACCCTCGACCCATGCTGACATGACGCCGCGCCGGCCGAGTGTGGCAAGGAGCTGATGGAGGTTGATCCCGCGACCGTCCGATTCACATTCGATCACCTGTGCCCCGGTGGCGGCGATGGCACGTTTCCATCCGTCCGGCGCCGCGGGGGCAGTCGCAACGATGGCGTGGCCCGGCTGGTGAAGGAAAGTGGCCGTTGCGCTCACCCGCCCGCGCGAATCGAGCACGACGCGCGCAGGCTGACGAGTGGCTGGCCGGCCACCCGGCCGAGCAGTGAGCATTGGATCATCAGCGAGAACAGTACCGCTGCCGACAAGCACGGCATCGACCCATGCACGCTCCTGGTGGGCGCGATCGCGAGCTGCTTCGCCGGTGACCCACTTGGAGTCCCCGGACGCCGTGGCGACGCGCCCGTCGAGGCTCGCCGCGAACTTCAGAATGACATATGGAAGCCCACTCTGGCGGTGCTTCACATAGGGCCGCAGGAGTGCGAGGGCTTCTGCATCGCCGTCGCCAACTTCGACGACGACGCCACTTTCACGGAGGAGGGCGATGCCGCGGCCGCGGACGCCCGGGTCAGGGTCTTCCAGTGCGACGACGACGCGACGGACACCCGCTTCGACGAGTGCTTGTGCGCAGGGAGGAGTGCGCTTGCCGGGGAAAGGCGCACACGGTTCGAGCGTGACATAGACGTCAGCGCCGCGTGCGTTGGGGGTCCCGGCCAGGGCGGCTGCTTCGGCATGCGGTCCTCCTGGCGGCGAGGTCGCGCCGACGGAGAGGATCCCCCCGTCGCGGACGACCACGGCTCCGACCCAGGGGTTGGGGCTGGTAAAGCCGCGAACCTGCCGTGCCGCCGCTAAGGCCCGCGCCATGTAGGGTGAAGGTGAGGCCATAGTGGACAGCTTAACTCGGCGAGCGGCATGCCGGTGGCCAGTGGGCGGGCCCGCGTGTGCGGGGCCGGTGCTGGTGGGAGAACGCTCATGAGCCGATTAACAAGATTGAGAGCGCCGGAGAGTCGCACGTAATGGCAACGGGTCACGGCACCAGCCCCTCGAGAGCAGCCCCCGGTGATGGCTTGGCAGCGCTTGTCCTCGGTGGCGGCGGCGCATTTGGGATTGTGCAGGCTGCCTACATCCAGGCGGCCTATGAGTACGGATTCCGGCCGCAACTGGTCGTCGGGACGAGCGTGGGTGCGCTCAACGGCGCATGGGTGGCCCTGCACCCAGGCGACCCGGAGGGCCTGTTGCACGTGTGGCTCGGCCTGAACCCGCTGCGGTTGATGGATCTCCGCCCTCACCGGCTCCTCCGCCGGTTGCTGCGCAGCCCGATCTCGCTGTGCACGAACGAAATTGTGCCAGAGTTGATCATGCGCCACCTCGGTGGGTCGAGCTTCGAAGAGACCGAGATCCCGCTCGGAGTGGTCGCGACCAACCTCTCGCGGGGGGAGAAGCGGCTCTTCCTTGAGGGCTCCCTCGAGCAAGCGATCCTTGCTTCGACAGCAATTCCTGGTGTATTCGCCCCGGTGGAGCTGGATGGCGACCTGTACGTCGATGGCGGTGTTGTGGCCTCGGTGGACCTCGCCTCTGCGGTAGAAATGGGTGCGACGGAGATCTTCGCCATCGACCTGACTCCGGCACCCGCGCGGGCAGCGCCAAGGACGGCCGTAGGGGTATTGAGGCAGTCATTCGGGATCCTGTCGAGCGCGAGCACGACGGCAATGGAGGCCTGCCTCGCGCGGCAAATGCCCGTGCGGGTGATGAAGCCAGACCTCTCACAGGTCTCGCCGTGGAAGCTCGACGATAGTGCAGGAAGCATCGCCCACAACCTGCGCCTGGCGCGTGAAGCGCTTGCGGGGGTGTTCGACGCCGACGGTCATGTGACGGCGTCGTGCCGGCTGCCGGGTATTGGCGATGCAACGGAGTCCGCGGCCGGACCGTTGCGCTTCGACCAGTACTTCCACCGGCGGGTGAAGGCGCAGACGGCCGGGTAGGCGGTTGGGCGCAGCAGAGCGGTATGATACGGAGCGTCGTCTTGAGCGGTGGCGGGGAGCGAGCCACACGTGGCTCGCATGTCCAGGTGATTTCCGCGTGCGGCTGTAGCTCAGTGGATAGAGCATCTGTCTTCGGAACAGAGGGTCGGGGGTTCGAATCCCTCCAGCCGTACCAAACTGCAGATTCCCGATGTCCTTGAAACCGCAGTAACCGGTGACGGGCCTGTCGAATTCGTTAGCCCGCGCACTCGTAGCGACCGGGAGCGACGACGGGGTGACCAGCAGCCAGCGAAGCAAGATCGGGTGCGAATTCGGCGGGGGCGAGCGCGAAACCGGCCCCCGCCTGGCTCAGCGAGCGGGCGAAGACGACCCCGAGCACGGCGCCTTTCGCGTTGACCAATGGGCCACCGGAGTTCCCCGGCTGGACATCGCCTTCGACCACGAGGACTTCGCGCGTCGCAGGGTTGCGGTTAAAGATGTCGTAGCCCTGTGCTTTCAGTGCGCCATCGACGACTGCACTGACGATGCGCTCCGGCCCTCCCCCGGGATAGCCAATGACGGCAGCAACTGTGCCGCGGCTGGCGGTGGCGAAGACGAGGGGCGTGGCGCCGAGCCCGGGCACGTTTAGTACCGCGATGTCGCTCGCGGGATCGAAAAGGACGACCGTGGCGGGGAGCAGCCTCGTGCCGTCGGGTGAACGGACGGTAGTCGCGGTGGTACCAGCAACCACGTGGGCATTGGTCAAGATTTGATCGGGCGCAATTGGGAACCCGCTACCGCTGATGGTGCCGCCGCAGCCGCGGCCCTGGACCTTGACGACGGCCGCAGCTGCGGCCAGCACACCGGGCGCGCTGGCCGTAGAGGGCTCGATGGGCAGCCGCGGCGGCAGCGCAGGCTCGATCCCGGCAAAAGCACTGGCGCCGACCGCGCGGGAGAGTACCTGTTCGAAGCGCGTGAGGAATGCCGGTTGTGCGGGGGCAACGTCGTTAAGCTGGCGCACCAGGGTCGAGCGCTGGACGGCGCTTGCGACACTTTCGTTCGGCCCACCTGCGAGGCTACGGGCCAGCGTAAGTGTGGCAGCGAGGATCACGACGAGAGAGATGGCGGCACCGAGGAGCCGGTCGAGCATGGAGGTGACCGCGAACCGGGCGAAGGCGCGCTGGACCGGGATGGCCAGGGCCGTGCCCGCGAACATGCCTATCGCGGCGCCGCCCAGGGCGATTCCCAGGGCGAAGAGCGCACCCCGGCTCACGCCGGTAACTCCGAAGCGGTCGACCACGTGTGGGGCGAGGGCGGCGCCGGCGATGAGGCCGCCAAAGAGTCCGATGTACTGGCCAGCGGTGAGCGCGGCGCCTCGCCGGTAGCCGTCCACCAGAGCGACCGCGGCCAGCGCAAGGATTGCGACGTCGACGAGATTCACGTGGTTACCTCTGTCCGTTCGCAGACAGTATCGCCAATCGACGTGGAAGGCGCTGTTCCCGCCGTGCGCACGAAGGCCTTTGCGTCGGGGCGGCCTCGGAGACGGGCGGCGTGATGTACGCTAAGCACATGGCGAAAGACGAAACATTCGACATCACCACCGGCGCTGACCTGCAGGAAGTGGACAACGCACTCAACCAGGCGCGGAAAGAGATATCCACGCGGTTCGACTTCAAAAACGTGCTGGCCGAGATCGAGTGGGACAAGACCAAAGCGGAAGTGACCCTCCACACCACGGACGAGTACAAGCTTGACGCGATCTGGCAGGTGCTGACGCAGCGTTTCATCGCGCGCAACGTGCCGCTCAAGAACCTCGTGCGAGGAACGATCGAACAGGCGGCGCAGAGCAGCGTGCGCCAGCGTATCACGCTCACCCAGGCGATCGAGTCGGACGTGGCACGGAAAATCGTGAAGGACATCAAAGAGCAGAAGTACAAGAAGGTGCAGGCATCGGTGCAGGGCGATGCCGTGCGAATCGCCAGCCCGAGCCGCGACGAACTGCAACAGGTGATCGCGCAGCTGAAGGCGAATGACTATGGGATCGAACTGAAGTTTGGCAACTACCGGTAGCCCCGGAGGTCTGGCCCGGGAGGGCCCCGAATGGAGAGCATCGGGCCAGTGCTTGGGGGCAGGTTGGGCGAGACGCGCGAATCGGCGCTGAGGCAGGTCGTGCTTCGGCCTCACCTTGGCGTCGGGCGGAGCACTGCCGAACTCCTGCGGACCAGGTGGAATGTCCACATCGGTCGGGCCACGACACCCGGCCTACCGTCCGGTAAACTGCAACCTGACCAGCTACTCACGGACGCTACGCTCGGAGCCCATCGCGAGGTTGTCTCATGGAGTTCAAGTTCAGTGACGAACACAATGCATTGCGGGCGGAGGTGCGCGGCTTCCTGAAGGAGACGATCGCCGTCGGCCCCGGGCCTGCCCGGCCCACCAGCCAGGAGAATTGGCCGGAACAGCTCGCGTTCCTGCAGAAGCTAGCGAAGAAGGACTGGGTAGCACCGGCGTGGCCGCGGGAATACGGTGGGCTCGGTTGGAGCCACATCAAGCAGATGATCTTCAGCGAAGAGCTCTCCTACGCGGGCGCTCCCGATGCCGGACGAGTGTTCAACGTCGGGATGATCGGTCCCACGCTCATCGTCCACGGCACCGAAGCCCAGAAGAAAGAGCACTTGCCACGGATCACGAGCGGCGAGGTCATCTGGTGCCAGGGGTACAGCGAGCCGGGAGCCGGGAGCGACCTCGCAAGCCTGCAAACGCGTGCTGTGCGCGACGGAGATGACTACGTGGTGAACGGCCAGAAGATCTGGACGACCGGTGCACACCACGCCGACTGGTGCTTCCTCCTCGTGCGGACGGACCCGGAGGCGCCCAAGCACAAGGGCATCTCGTTCCTGCTGGCCGACATGAAGTCGCCCGGGATACAGGTCCGGCCGATCGTGAATATGGCCGGCTATCACGAGTTCAACGAAGTGTTCTTTGAAGACGTGCGGGTGCCGGTGGCGAATCGCGTGGGCGAAGAGAACAACGGCTGGTACGTGGCGATGACGCTGCTCGATTTCGAGCGCTCAAACGTCGCCTCAATCGCGGCGAACCAGCGCACACTCGAACTGCTGGCGGCCTTTACGCGCGAACAGAAGCCGGGCGGAGCGTATGCGGGCATCCTCCGCCATCGCCTCGCGGACATGTGGATCGCGAACGAAACCGGGCGGCTCTTGAGCTACCGCACCGCCTGGATGCAGGAATCCGGCCGGGTCGCGAATTATGAGGCTTCGGTGATCAAGGTGTTTGCGACGGAACTGGCGGCGCGGATCACAAACTTCGGCGTCAACCTGTTGGGACCGGCCGGTGCGTTGGAACCCGAGTCGAAGTACGCGCCGTTCGCGGGGATCATCGAAAAGGGGCACCTCTCCAACGTTTCGCCGATGATCTACAGCGGGTCGAGCGAGATTCAGCGGAACATCATCGCCACACGGGGCCTTGGGCTGCCGCGCGACTGACGGAGAACGGGTTCCAGGCGACCAACCCCGGGCGGTTTCGCGCGGAGTGTCCCGCAGGCTGGCTTAGCCGCCGTATTCCCAGCCAAGTTCGCGCTCAATGAGCATTTCGCCCACGCGCAGCAACTCACCATCGGTGACGCGGCCGACAACGATGGTGTGGTCCCCGGCCGGGAAGAACTGCTCCGCCTCGCAGGTGAGCCAGGCAAGGGCGTCGTCGAGTACCGGCGAACCGTTCGCGTGAATGCCGTAGGCGAGCCCATCGAGCTTGTTGGTGACGCCTGATGCGGCAGCTGAACGGCCCCGGATCTTGCGCCCTTCAGCGGGCATCACAACCTGCCGGGCGATGGTCATCCCGTCTTTTTCATGGAGCAGATTGACGCTGAACGACCCGGACTCCCGGATGAAGCGCAGCGTCCGGGCGTCGTTTTCAATCGCGACGGCCAACAGGCGGGGCTTGAACGAAACCTGCATCACCCAATCTGCGAGCATCGCGTTGAGAGTGCCATCGGCAGCGTGCGAGCCTATGACGTGTACACCGTAGGAGAGTTTCAGGAGCGCCTTTTCGACCGGTTCCAACTCTTTCGGGCTTCCCGGAAGTTGAGGCAGTTGCGGGTGATTCACCGTGCGGCTCCTTTGTTGTCGTCCGCCCTCTGGCGTCTTCACCCATGGTGCCACGGGAGGGCGGTGCGCGCAGGCAAGAGCACTTTTAGCAACCCGGGCTGCTACTGGCCGCGGGAAAGACTTGTCTCTGCCGCAGCGGCGGCGCTGGCCCATAGAGTCCCAAATCGTATCCTTGCTGCATAGATACGTGACTCTTGACAGGATTGAAAGCATTGAGAAACCTCGGTCGCATCCCACTCATCGTCGTCGCCATCCTCGCCGGGGGGGTGCTCGCAGCGGCCTGCGGCAGTTCGAGCAACACACCGGCACCGTCGGCATCACCGTCCGCCGTCAACACCTCGGCAGCGGGGCCGGCCACGGCAGCTGCGACCCCGGCCGCGTATCCGGTGACCGTGACGGACCTGCTGGGACGCTCGGTGACGATCAAGGCGAAGCCGATGACGATTGTCGCGTTGAGCCCGACGGCAGTGGAGTTCGTCTACGCAGCGGGCGGGACGGTGGTGGGCCGAACAGATACCGCGACTTACCCGGCCGCCGCGGCTCAGGCCGCGAACATCGGCTCCGCATATCAGCCGAACATGGAGAAGATTCTCGCGCTCAAACCCGACCTCATCGTAGCTGACTCGATACTCGATGCGCAGCCACAGCTCAAGAGCGCGATAGACGGCACCGGGATCACGACGATTTATGCTGGCGTCGATAGCTATCAGAAGGTGCTCGACGGGCTGACCCTGATGGGCAAGGTATTGGACAACAGCGCTGCGACGGACAAGGTTGCGGCGGCAGTGACGAAGGCTCGGGACGACGCCAGAGCGGCGCTGGCAGGGAAGCACATTTCAGCCCTGGCGATTACTGCTGACCAGAACCAGGTGCTCTATGGCGCAAAGGCGAACAGCTACGCTGGCGATATCCTCACCCAGCTTGGCATTTCCAACCCGGCGTCATCCCTCCCGGATGCCGGGCCGTTCCCGGGTTACACAACGCTCGCGCAGGAGAAGATTATCCAGTTCAACCCGGACTTCATTTTCACGGTCACGCCAGCGCCGCCACCGGTGCCGCGCCTGTCGACGACCATCCCACAGATCCCGGCGTTCGCCTCGCTGAAGGCAGTCAAGGACCATCACGTCATCGAAGCGCCGGTTGAACTCATCGAAGCACCGGGGCCGCGGATCATCGACGCGTTCCGCGCCATCACGGCGGCGGTGCTCGGGCAGCCCACAAGCAGCACGGCTGTGGCGACGGCTTCGGCCGGGAATTAGCAGGCGGCGATGGCGGCCGGGACGACGGCGGGTTCTCGCCTCATCGGAGTGTGGGACGGCGTCCGGGAGCGGCGGCGTCTGCTGATGCTGTCGGGCCTGGCCGTCGCGGCGCTCGCCGCCGTTGGGCTGCTCAGCCTGATGTATGGTGCCGTGAACCTCACGCCGCCCGACGTGTGGTCCGGCCTCACTTCCAGTTCGAATGTCTTCGCACACGAGGTCGTATGGCAGATCCGCTACCCGCGGCTGCTAGATGGGATGATCGTGGGGGCGGCGCTGGCAGTGGCGGGGGCGCTGCTGCAAGGCGTGACGCGCAACCCACTCGCCGACCCCACGATCCTCGGGATCACGGCCGCGTCGGGACTGGCAAGTGCGACGGCGATCGTCATCGACCGCGAGATCCCGCAGTGGGGGATAGCGATGAGTTGCGCCGGTGGGGGGCTGTTTGGAGCGGCCGTGCTGTTCGTCATCGCCTGGCGAGGAGCGATCTCGCCGGTGCGCCTTGCGCTTGCGGGCGTGGCGCTCTCGGCCTTCTTCGGCGCGGCGATCGTGGCTCTGCTATCGAGTTCGCGCACGTTCTTGCAGACGAGCCTGGGCTTCCTCGCCGGGGGACTCTATGGCGCCGAATGGAGCGACTTCCATGCAATGCTGCCCTACGCAATCCCGGCCTTCGCCGCCGCGTGGCTGCTTTCGGGGCATCTGAACGTGCTGGCGCTAGGGGACGATGTCGCCGGGGGCCTGGGGCTGGCGACGGACCGCACGCGCATGGCTGTCCTGGCGGTGGCCGGGTTGCTTACGGCGGTTGCTGTTTCTACGGCTGGCCTTGTGAGTTTTGTCGGGCTGGTGTGCCCGCACATCGCACGCTTCACGGTGGGGAACGACCACCGTTATCTCATCCCCGTGTCGGCCCTCTACGGGGCCATTCTTGTGGCAGCCGCGGACCTTGTGGCGCGGCTCATCATCAGCCCCGCGGAGATACCCATGGGCATTGTCACAGCCGCGGTTGGTGCGCCGTTCCTGCTCTACCTGGTGAAGGCGCGGGGATGAACCTGAGCGTGCGCCACCTCACGCTCGCCTATGGCGGACGAACAGTCGTGGACGACGTCTCGCTCGAAATCGCGAGCGGCGAAATGGTAGCGATCGTTGGCCCCAATGGCAGCGGCAAGAGCACATTGCTGCGCGGGATGTCCCGGCTCCAAAGGCCCGGTCGCGGCGATGTGTTGCTCGGCGGTGCCGACGTGCGGTCTATTGGTGCGCGGCAATTGGCTCGGACGCTGGCTATCCTCCCCCAATCGCCGGAGGGCGGACTGGATCTGACAGTGCGCGAATTGACATGGCGTGGCCGGTTTCCGCACCAGGGAATCCTGCAGCGAGCGACGAAGCAGGACTACGACGCCGTGGCCTGGGCCCTGGAAGCGGCGGATGTGGGGGCGTTGGCCGAGCGCCAGCTCGCCTCGCTTTCAGGCGGCGAGCGCCAGCGGGCGTGGATCGCACTCGCGCTCGCACAGCAGCCGCGCCTGCTCCTGCTCGACGAACCGACCAGCTTCCTGGACGTGGCTCACCAGGAGGAGATCATGCAGATCCTGCGCAGGTTGAACCGCGACGGCATGACGATTGTCGCCGTGCTCCACGACCTCGCCCTGGCCGCGCGGTATACGGACCGGATCATCGCCCTCAGAGAGGGGCAGGTCGCTTTCGACGGGCCGCCCGCCGAGGTGTTCCAGCCGGAAGCGCTGGAGCGCGTGTTTGGGTGGAGGATGATTGTGCTGCGGGACCCCGACACGGGGATGCCGGTGCCTATCCCGCGGAGGGCTACCATCGCGCCGCGTACGCACGATGGAGCGGGTGGGCTCGGACTAGCGCCACCGGCCTGACTATTGTGGTGCCGGGTGGCCGATGGCAGAACGCAGCCGGCCAATCAAGACTCGATAATCTTCGATGTCCTCCCGGCCGAATCGAAAGATGTCAGCGGGGCGGATGTTTTCGCGCGCCACGAAGACGGCGAGGCCGGCGAGGATGGCAGAACTGTAGGCTGCGGTGCTGGCCAGGGATGCTCCATTGACGCCTATGTGCGGGATGAGGATGAAGTCGAGCGTGATATCCACGATAAGCCCGCCGCCAGCGACGAAGGCGGAGACCCACGGCATGCCGCGCTGGTAGGTGTAGAAGGCCGAATAGGTCGGGGCGAGGCTGTAGAGTAGGACGCCAGGCATGAGAAATCGAATGGCGGAGGCGAGGCCCGGGTAGCGGCTGCCATAGACGACCTTCTCGAACATGCCGGCACCCAGGAAGATGACGATACAGATGGCGCTGATGATCACGAGCGTGTGGCGCATGACGCGGGTCACAAGTTTCGCTGCGTCGTCGCGGCTGATGCTCCCGACGCGAGCGTAGATGGCCAGGGCGAGAGAACCACTCACCTGCCACACCGACTCACCAACGTAGACCGCGACACCATAGATTCCGACGCCGCCGTCGCCTTCGAAGTGGCGGACCACGAATAGGTCGGCGCGGTAGTTCAGGAATGAGACGCCGCTCGAGACGCCTGCCAGGAGCGCGAAGCGGATGACCGAGCGGGTGATGGAGCGGTCGAAATCGAAGGTGCCCGCCGCGTCCTTTCCGGCCAGTGCGACAAGCAGCAGGGCGGCGCCCCACTGTCCGGTGGCGAAGGCCGCGAGGGCCGCTTCCGGCGAACGGTGGCCGAGCACGACGAGTGCGACGCTGATGCAGATGAGCGCGAAGAAGGGAGGGAGCACCAGGGTGATGTTGTACTTGACGAGAGAGCCTTTTCCGAGGAAAACCCCTGCGAGGACGCCATTGACCACCACGGCCGCTGCACTGACGCCGACGACGAGCGAGACGGCCTGGAGGCTGCCTGTGAAGAGCTGCTCGCCCGCCACGCCCGCGAGCACGGCGAGCGCGCCAACGGCCACGCCCGGCACGCCGCCGCTGAGGAGTGCAGTCCCCGGCGCTCTGCGCTGGTTCGAGACCTGGTAGGCGATGGACGCGGTAAGGCCGCCCGTGATGGCGGTGACAACGCCGATAACGGTGAGCCCGAGGAGGAGTACACCGTAGGAATCTTTGCCAAGGAGCCGGGATGTGAGGAGGACCGTGGTGAGTGCAACGACGAGATTCATGCCCCGGAAGAGGAAGGCGACGATGCCGCCGTAGGCAATGGACATGGGTGCCATGGTACGGGAGCAGGAGGGTATGCGGGCCAAAAATAGAAGTGGGGCCGCTCTTTCGAACGGCCCCACTTCAGGAGATTCGCTGGCGGACGGGGCGTTAGCTCCCGAAGGCGTTGTAGAGACCGTCGTTATCGCCGGTGTTGAGGTCGTTGGTGGCGTTGGCGACGGCGATGATGGGCGTGTCGCTCGTGATCGTCATACCGCCCCAGAAGCAGGAGGGATTCTGGCCAAAGCCGTTATCGGAGTCCGCGTTCTGGTAGAAGATGAACGAGCCGGTGATCTGCTTGGTGATCGTATAGGTCGCCGCAGCCTGGCAGCCGGGAGCGGCGTTCGTGGTGTCGTTGATGGAGGTGAGGGTGAGGTTGGCGGTGCCACCATTCGCGACGGTGACGCTCACCCAGGTGTTATAGCCGAAGTTCGAACCGTTCGCATAGGCGCGGCGGAAAATCAAGGGCAGTTTCGCGACCGTGGTCGCGCGGACGGCGGGCACGCCGTTGGCGGCGGTGTAGGTGTCGGTATCGATGTAGCTGCCCGGAGCAGTCATCTGCGAGCGGAAGAGGACCGCGGCGATGGGCTGGTCGGACGTGATGATAGCCGAGCCGACGAAGCCCTCAGGGATGCCACCGGCGGTGTCATAGACACTGTGGTTGGCAGTGCCGTTGGCCGGGACCGTGAGATTTACAACGTAGGGCCCGGAGTTTCCGCTGTAGGTGATGACCGTGTGGGCGTCGGTGGAGTTCGGGTTCGAAATGAGGTACTGGGTGTAGTAGCCAGAGATCTTGGCGGCCAGGGGCATGACGATCGTCGTGCCGACGTCGCTGGTAGCGGGAGTGGCTCCCACGACGAAGCCGTCGTAGGACGCGAGCTTGCGGTGGCCGTCCTGCAGATAGGCATCGACACCGACGGTGACCGGCGCCGTCGATGTGACGGTAGCAGCCATGAGGCTGTTCGCGGTGCTCGCAGGCATCGGGATGGCGCCATCGATGGCGGTGGGAGCAAAGGCGATCTGGCCGTTGACCGGGATGGCATATCCGCCGCCACTACAGCCGCCGGAGGTGCCGCCGTTGTCGGTGACCGGAGGCTGAGAGCCGCCGGGGAAGGAGTATTGGATGGTCACGCAGGCCTGCGTGGTGCTGGTATTGGCGATGGCGAAGCGGGTGCTATAGATGCCATCGAACGAGTTGGAAACGTAGGGCAGGGAGATCTTGGTCCCGCCCGTGCTGCTGGCGCTGTGGAGCGAATACGACTTGGCGCCAGTCCCCGCCTGCTGGATGTCGCGGGCGAGCAGGGCGTTGATAGGCTGGTCGCTCGAAAGCACGCCGACGCCGCGGAAGCCCGGGGTGAGACCGGTGTTCGATGCCTGCGCGAAGACGCGCGTCGCGCCAGGCGGGACGTTGGTGTAGGGCACGCTCGCGGAGGGGATGAGCACACCGCCGGGCGTATAGATGTCCATCACGATGGTGGCCGGGGCCGTGCCGTCGTTCTGAGCCACGGTGCTGGTGTTCTCTTTGCTGTTCGGCAAGAGCGATTGCAGCACCTGAACATTCGCGAAACCGCGCGAAAGCGTGACTGCGTTGAGCCGGCTGGACGATGCCGAAGCGCTCCCGCCAAGCATTGGCAGGACGGCGACGGCGCCCATGATCGCGGCGAGGGCAAGGGGACGGATTCGAATTCGCTCCATGAATGCTCTCCTCATCGTCAGCAGTGTAGGAACCGGCTGGAAGTAGGGTCAACGAAAATCGCAAAGATCCCGCTGCGGACATGTAAACGGATTGTAACTTTTGGGATGCGAGTCACTCTCAGATCACGTGATTCTGGATGAAATTCAACGCCTGGAAGAACAGGACAAGCATAGCGGCCCCGGAGAGCATACCGACAACAAGCCTGGAGCCATTCACGGCTGTATTCTCCCACGCCGCGCGGAGATGTGCGCGCGTCGGGGAAAGATTCGCCCGCGCAGCGGGCCTCCGGGGAGGTGCTGGCAGGTCATGCGGTGCTGCCGGGTGCCATCTCGCGCATCGCCTGCAGGACGATTGCCCGTCGCTTCTCAAGGTCTGGTTCGAAGGTAAAGAGGGAGAGGAATGCGGTATCGACTCCCGCGTCCATATAGCGGCGCACATGAGCGATGCGTTCTGCGGGGCTGCCATGGACGATGAGGTCGTCCACGACGCGGTCCGGGGTTTCAGCGAGGGCGGTCTTGCGATCGCCTGCTGCCCAGGCGTCCCACATGGGCTGCAGGGCCTCCGAGCGGCCTAACCATTGGTGAAACGCCTTGTAGACCGGCACGTGCAGGTAGGCATTGATGAGACGGCGCATCATGGTGCCGGACTCCGGCCCCGGCGGGTCAACGTTGACCATGAGACGCGCCGTTATCTCAATCGCAGCAGGGTCGCGGCCCGCCGCGCGTGCGGCTTCGCGTACGACCGCCACCGACTTGTGGACGTCCTCCACCGATAGCCAGTTGATGATGCAGCCGTCTCCCACTTCGCCGGCGACACGCAACATCCCTGCCCGGAGAGCGGCCACATGGATGGGTACCGGCTGCGGCGCCGGGCGGGAGAGCCGGAAGCCATCCACTGAGAACGTCTGTCCGTTGAAGACCACGCGCTCCCCGGCGAGGGCCGGGCGGAGGAATTGCACCATTTCGCGCACGCGCGTCGCCGGGCGGTCGAACGTGCCGCCGTTCCACGACTCCACGATCGGTTGAGAGCCGGCACCAATGCCCAGATGGAACCTCCCCGGTGCGATCTCGGCGAGGCTGGCTGCGCTCTGCGCGAGCGTGGCCGGCCCGCGCGTGTAGACGTTGGCGATAGCCGTCCCGACGCGCATCGTGGTCGCGCCGGCGACGACGGCGAGCGACGAGAAGCAGTCGCAGCCATCCACCTCAAACGACCACGCGTCGGTGTAGCCGAGTGATTCCGCCTCGCGGGCGATGGCGGGGTGTTCGGCGAGGGAAAAGCCTTCGAGTGGGACGGAGAGCGACCAGCGCTTGCGAAATGGGGCCTGAGTCACGGGGCGTCACCCTCCGAGGCGATGAGTTGGAGCGTGGCCGCGACCATGGAGGGCACACGCCATTCGAATTCGGCGGCCAGGTCGTTGGCGGCCGTGCCTTCAATGTAGTGCATATAGAGACCTTCGAGGATGACGGCAAGCTTGTATTGCGCGAGCACACGGTAGAAGAGCAGGTGCCTGAGGGAACGGCCACTCTTAGCTTCGTACATCGCTGCCACAGCCGCCGCACCCGGGAAACCGGGACGGTCCATGAGGCGGACGATGCTGGACGGCTGAGGCGGGTCGGCGGCCGGTGCGGGCGATGGCGTCCATTGGTCCAACAGGTAACCGACATCGGCCAGGGGGTCGCCGATGGTGGCCATCTCCCAATCGAAGATGGCAATGAGGCGAGGCTCGCGGGCATCGAACATCACGTTGTCGAACTTGTAGTCGCCGTGGACGATTGTGGCGGCAGGCGATTCGGGGAGATGGTGGCGGAGCCACGCGGTGATGTCATCGAGGCCGGGCAGTGCGCGCGTCCGCGGACGGGTGAGTTCCCATTGGCCGCCCCACCGGGCAAGCTGGCGATGGAGGTAGCCCTCTTCTTTGCCGGGCAGGCCTGCCCTGCGCCAATCCACGCCGTGCAGTTCGACGAGGGTGTCGACCAGCTCTTCGGTCATGCGCAGGTAGCCCGCCGGGTTATCGTAGCCGGCGGGGACTTCGAACCGCGGCACCACGCCTTCGACGCGGCGCATGAGGTAGAAGGGGGCACCGATGACCGCGCCATCCTCGCAGAGGGCGATGGCTTCCGGCACGCGCGCACGGCCATTCAGGGCCGCGAGGAATCGGTATTCGCGCACGACATCGTGCGCGGTCGGGAGGAGCGGGCCCCGGGGCGGGCGACGAAGGACGAAGCGCTCCTCGCCGCGGGTGACGTAGAACGTCTCGTTCGAATAACCGGCGGTATGTTTTTCAACCGTGATCGGGGCGGGGGCACCCGGCACATGGCTGTTGACGAATCTTTCGAGTGCGGGGACGTCGATGAGGAGCTGGATGTTGGCGCCCTGTTCCGGATTGGTCACCGTGTCCCTCCTGAGCATCGGCAGCGCTGCGAGTCTCACCGAGAAGTCGACCGTCGTCAATGACGCGGGGGCGGCGCCGTTGTCCTAGAATCGGCGCATGAACCTCTACCAGGGCACAATCGGCAAGAGAGACCGCCGGACGTTCCTCGACCGGCCCATCCCGGAGGAAGCGCTACACCGGATGATGCAGGCGGGGCGGATGACGCCGAGTTCGAAAAACAGCGAGCCGAACCGCTTTGTGGTCGTGCAGGAGGCGGCGGGCAAGGCGGCGCTGGCGGCGCTCAGCCCGGTCGCGAAGTGGCTCGGCCGGGCGGGCGCGATCGTGGTGTTCGTTCAGACGCAGGACCACGCCTTCGACGCTGGCCGGTGCGCGCAGAACATGATGCTCGCGGCGTATGACGACGGTATCGGGTCGTGCCCTGCCCACCTTCCGGAGGCGGCAGTGGGGCGGCTGCTGGGCATCCCCGAGACGCTGTTCATCAATCGCGTGGTCGGCTTCGGCTATATCGACCCGGAGCGCAGCGGCCCACCACCAGCTGTAGCCCGAAAGCGCCTCCCCATGCAGGAGCTGGTCCACCATGAACGCTGGTAGCTGCGGGCGAGGAGGCGGCTACGCGGTGAGCATCTCTACGGCATAGGCCATGTTGGTTTCCATGGACGGGGCAATCTCTTCCCAGTGTGGGTCGTCGCGTTTGCCTCGGCGATGGAGCATGAGGTTGAAGCCGGAGATGATCGCGAACTTGTAGACGGCGAGCGCCTTGAACCAGCGGATGTCGCCGACGCCGGCGCCCCAGGCTTCGCGATACATGGCCTCCAGTTCGTCCGCGTGGGGCATGAGGCCGTCACCGCTGGCGCCAGCGTGAGCCCAGGCGCGAGGGTCATTGAAGGCGCAGATCCAGCCGACGTCGTTCAGGACGGCGCCGATGCCGGTGAGCTCCCAATCGATGACGGCGAGCAGCCGGGCATCGCGGGAATACATGAGGTTCGCCCACTGGAAGTCGCCGTGATACAGGCCGATGCGGGCGTCAGCCGGGATTCGGCTCAGGAGCAGCTCGCGGACGCGGGGCTGAAGCGCGAGGCGGTGGGGGTCGGCGGCACGGTCGTAGAAGCGGTCCCAGCGGATGACGTCGTGCTCGAAGTCGAGCGGACTGCCAAGGTAGGTGCACTTCGCCTGCCAGTCGACGCCGTGGATGCCTGCGAGAGCAGTCATTGCCTGCCGAGCCATTTCCACGCGCTGGGCCGGGGTGAACGACAACAGCCAATCGCCGCGGAGGACATCGCCCGCCACCTTCGGTTGGATGATGTAGGGGACTCCGAACCACTTCGGGTCGTCGCCCGACCAGACGATGCTGGCATGAGGCACGTCCGTGCCTTCGAGGGCGCGAATGGCACACGCCTGCCGGAGGACGTCCGCGGTGCCTTCGAGCTTAACGCCGGGCGGAGGGAGGCGCAGGAAATAGCTCCGGGATTCCCCCCTGGAGTTGACATCGAAGAGGTAGGAAAACCCGGCATGTCCCGGCCCGGCTTCCAGGTGGGGGAGTGCGGCAAGGGGGTCTTCGAGGTGCGCGCGGACGAACCGCACGAGGCGCTCGCTGACTTCTTCGAGTTCCAAGGTACTATCCCCCAGTCGACCGGCAGCAGGAGCGATTCGCGGCTAGAGCCCGAACTCCCAGCCATTCCCGGCCTTGAAGCTCTGGAGGATGCGGCGCGAGACGACCATGCGATGCGTTTCGTCGGGGCCATCATAGATGCGCGCAGCGCGGGCGTTGCGATACATCGACTCGAGCGGCGTATCGCCAGAAACCCCCCGCGCACCGTGCACCTGGATCGCCCGGTCGATGACATCGTGAAGGACTTTGGCGCCGAAGAACTTGATGGCGGAGATTTCGACGCGGGCCTCATCACCCTGGTCGATTTTGGCGGCGGCGTTGAGCGTGAGGAGCCGGGCTGCCTGGATCTCGACGTAGGAATCGGCGATCCAGTTCTGCACGGTCTGTTTTTCGGAGAGCGTGCTGCCAAACACTTCGCGGTGCAGTGAGTATTCGATCATGATCTCAAAGGCGCGCTGCATCTGGCCGAGCCAGCGCATGCAGTGGTGGATGCGTCCGGGGCCGAGGCGCTTCTGGGCGATGCGGAAGCCGCCCCCAGCTTCGCCGAGGGTGTTGGTGATGGGCACGCGGACGTTCGTGTAGCGAACCTCGCAATGCGAGCCGTCCGTTTCGCCCATGACGGGGACGGGACGGACGATCTCGAAGCCGGGGGTGTCAGTAGGGACAACAATCTGGGTCATGCGGCGGTGAGGGGGCTGATCCAACTCGCTGGCGCACATGACGATGGCAAAGGCAGCACCTTCGCCCTGGCTAGTGAACCACTTATGGCCATTGATGACCCATTCATCGCCATCGCGGACGGCCCTGGTCTGCAGGTTGGTGGGGTCGGCACCCGACACTTCAGGCTCGGTCATGGAGTAGCAGGAGTAGATGTCGCCGTTGACGAGGGGCTTCATGAAGCGGTCCTGGAGCTCTTTTGAGCCAAACTGGAAGAGGATCTCAGCGTTACCGGAATCCGGGGCCTGGGACCCGAATGCGATCGGGGCAATAGGGCTCCGGCCGAGGATCTCGTTCAGGTATACGTAGGGCATGAAGCCAATGCCCATGCCCCCAGCTTCGGCGGGAAGATGCGGGGCCCACATGCCCATGGCCTTCGTCTTCGCCTGGATCTGCTTGATCCTGGCGACGCCTTCCGGGCTGCGGCGAATGTTATGTTCGTGGAAGAACGCCTCGTTGGGGTAGATGTCGGACTCCATGAAGGCCTTGGTTCGGGCTCGGAGTTCGTCGATTTCTTGCTGGCTGAGATGGCGGTCGGTCGCGTGGGCGTGCGGTGCTGTCATGTCCTGAGCCTCGTATTCGGTGCTATCGGGACTCTACCGCGCCGCTGCCCGCGCGGCCAGCGAACCCGGGGGCACTCCGAACGAGAGCGTTTTCCCGTCAGCCAGAGAGTTCGATCACGCGGGAACCGGGGACGGTCTGCACGAAGAGATCACGAATGTGCGGGTGACAGGTGAAGACGAGCACCTGGTTCGACTGCGAAAGATCGCCGAATGCCTGTGCAGTACGGGCCGCGCGGCCAGGGTCGAAGTTCACGAGGATGTCGTCGACGATCACGGGCAGTGTCGTCTCCTGGTCATTGAACTGGCGGATGAGGCCGAGCCGGAGGGCGAGATAGAGCTGTTCCTGGGTGCCACGGCTGAGTTGCTCCGGCACCTTCCATGTCCCGTGCGGTGCGCGAACCATGACCTGTTGTTTGCCGAGAGGGGCCTGGACCTCCTGGTAGCGGCCATCGGTGATGCGCTGGAAGAATGTCGCAGCATGCCTGATGACACCCGGCTGCTTTTCTCGTTCGAAGATGGCCTGTGCCTCCCGCAACACGGTCAGTGCGGCGGTGGCAACCGCCCACTGGTGGGCCGTTTCGCTGAGCTCCGCGCGAAGCTCCAGCCGCTGCGCCCGGAGCAGGGATGTGTGTTCGTCGGTCGCGAGCGTTTTCATTTCTCCTTCGAGGCGTCCGCGCTCCACGAGGAGTGAGCGCTGCGATTCAGCGAGTTCGGAGCGCTGCTGTTCAACAGCTTCGATGTCCTGCCGCACGGCTTCGATGTCGGTCTCGGCGAGGGTTGCGATTAACTCGTCGGTGCCAGGCCCAGCCTGCTGCTGCAGGTGCTCGCGAGCAAGCCGTAATTCTTCGAGGACAGACCTGCGCTCCGCACAGGTGCGCGCGCGGCGGCGAAACTCTTCGGGGTCGGACGTGCCGCCAAGGCTGAGGAAGGCCATGACGGCGCCGGCTGCATCGGCGAACTCGGCCTGGCGTCCTTCCAGGAGCGCAGCAGCGGAGGCCTCCGCATCCTGTGCTGCCTTGAGGTGCCGGGCAGCCTCCTCTGCCGCTTCGTGGCGCCGCAGGAGACCATCGGCGAAAGGCAGCAAGTCCTGGTTTGCCGGCGTTACGGGCAGGCGGAGCGGCGTAGCGATCGCCAGCACATCTTCGCGGTAGTTCTCAATGAGGCGTTGCATGCCATCGACGCGATGACACGCCTTTTCGAGTGCAACGGCTTTCGTGCGGGCCGTTTCCACACGTTCGAAAATCGCGTCGATGGTGGTCGGGAGAAGGCCCTCTTGTAGTTGCCGCTCCACCAGCCAGGCGCGCCACGCTGCGCGGGCGTCGTCACGAACTGCGGCGGTGCGGTTGGCCTCGGCCGTCGCCTTTTCAAATCGCAGCCGGATGCGAGCGAGCTCGACCTCACCGGCTTCGACGGCCTTGCGCTCCTGTTCCCACGTGCGCAGGAGAGCCTCGGCAGCGCGGATCTGGTTCTCCAGGGCGTCGAGCACCTCAGGACTGGCTTCAGGTATACGGAGCTGCGCAAGGGCATCGTCGAGCAGCTTCCGGGCGGCCCTCTCCGCATCGCCGGCGCCCTGTGCCCTCCGTCCGGCAGCATCGGCAGCCGACGAGTGGATGGTGGGCGCAGGGACACTACCAGAGAGCCGGAAACGCCACCACAGCGCGGCGGTAGCAAGAGCAGCGCCGGCGACAGGCCCCCCGATCGCAGCCACTCCCCCGAGGCCAAATCCAACGGCCGCGAGGAGCACCCCTGCCACAATGGAGACGGCCAGGACAACGTTGCCGGGACCGGGGCCGGAGGCAGGCGCAGGTGCCGATTCACCAGCGAGGGCGATTGCATTGTCGCGGAGGTCGTCGTGGTGCTGGCGCGCACGCAGCCACGTATCGAGCCGGCTGCGCGCCCCATGGATGGCCGCGCGACGCTGTTCGATCGCCGCACCATCGAAGGGTGGGCGGGCTAGCCGGTCGAACTTTTCGTGCTGTTCGCGCAGGGATGCTTCGGCCTCGGCAAGCGAGTCGGCAATCATCCGGGCTTCGCGCTCGTCGTCGATAGCGGTGCGATCGGCGATATCGAGTCGGGCCCTCCAGCCATCGACATGACCGCGCGCCTGCACGGATGCGTCGAAGGCTGCCAGGCGGGCCCGGTCCCAGTCCGGCCCGAGCGTGCGAAGCGAGTCGTCAAAGTCGCGGGCGGCGTCGTCCCGTTCCTGGATGCGTGCGGGCAGTTGGCTGATCAACTGGGAAAAGCTGCCGCGTTCCTCGCGGAGCCGGGCAATGAGGCCAGTCAGGTCCAGGAGAGCCTGGTCGGGAACGAACAGCCCGGTGGCGGCGTGCGCGGCGGCATGTGCCTGGGCAGCGCGATCGAGCTCCCTGCGCGCGCGCTCACGGGCTTCCTCGAGCCGCTCAAGCCGGGAGACCGCGTCGTCCGGGAACGCGGGATATTCCGGGAGCGATGCCAGCCGCATGCCAGCAGAGCGGAGTGCCGCAAAGCTCGGCCAGGCATCGCGGAGGCGTTCCCTCTGGCGGAGCTCGGCATCCAGCGCTTTGAGAGCGCGGCTGGCGTCGTCAACCCGCTCGCGAAGCGAGGAACATTCGGCGGCCAGCTGTGCATAGCGACCGGCCTGGCTGCTGGCCGAACGCAGATCCACGTCGATTGCCTGGATACGGCGCAGGAGGCTCGCCACGGGCTGCTTCGAGCCTCCCGGCTTGAACAGCGCGGCCTGCTCCGCTTCAAGTTCCTTGATGGCGTTCGGCAGCTTCGCTGCACCCATGCCGGCGCTATAGATCTGGCGGCTGACGTCGCCCGCTTCCAGCGACTTTGCACTCTGCAATTCATCCAGGCTGAAGGCGAACACAGACTCATAGACCGACTTCGTGGCATGGCCGAGCAAGGCCGCGCACGCCGTCTGGGGGTGGTCCACGCGGCCGGCGGAGTTCGACACTTCGAGCAGAGTTCCCTTCGGCGACTCTGAACGAGCGATGGTCCAGGCGAGGCCGCGGTCATCGAGAAGCGCGAGACGTCCGCCGTGGTTGCCACCACGAAGGGGCGGGTACCAGTCCGCGCGTTTCTGCGGGGGCCAGCCGAAGAGCATCGTGCGAATGAAGGCGAGCATGGTGCTCTTGCCGGCCTCGTTGGGGCCATGGAGGACGGTGAGGGGCGCGTCGAATGGCCCGAGTGCGCACCCGGCAAAGTGGCCGAAACCATCGACATCGAGACGCCGAATCCTCACAGGAGCGCTTCCAGGCAGCGAGCTTCCGCCTCGTTGAGGAGAACCTGGAGGTCGGGTCCAGACGGCGCGCCATCGAGCAGGGGTCGTGCGACCGGGTGGCTGAAGAGCTCATCGAGGGTGGCATGCAGTGCGGCTTGCAGCTCGACATCGTCCGCACTGCGGTCGATCACACCGAGCAGTTCGGCCGTAAAGTCGCCAGCGTTGCGGAGGGCATCACGGTCGAAGCTGCCGCGGGTCGTAGCGGAGCAACGGGTGCACCAGGCAAACGGTGAGGCGGTGCCGAACAGGCCGTTGAGGTAGTCCTGGAGCTCGCTCGCGAAACGCGGACGGCGCACGGATTCGTGCAGCGGCCCTCTCCCGGTCACTACGAGCCGGTAGACGACGTCTCTGCCGTCTGAATCCGAACGGGCCGCCTCCACCTGGCCGGCGGCGGCATCGAGCAGCGCCTGCTCATCGGGGAGAGCGGCGATGTCGAGCGAGAGCGAGCGCCAGCGGACCAGGTCGACCGGACGAAATTCCAGGCGAGCGTCGCCATTGTTGAGCTCGACAAGGTAGACGCCGCGGGCGCCCTGTTCATTGGGATGGCGCCCCTGTGGGTTACCGGGGTAGACGATCGCGGGGGCCCGCGCGCGCAGAACCTGCCGTGTATGGACATGGCCGAGCGCCCAATAGTCCATGCCCGTTGCGACGAGGTCATCCACGGTACAGGGTGAGTAGGGCTCGTGGCCTGTGTTCGAACCGACGTTGCAGTGGAGGAGGCCAATCGCAGGGGCGGGGAGCCCGCGGCGCGGGAACCGGAGGGCAAGGTTTTCCCGTACGGCCTGTTGCGGATAGCTCACGCCGTAGACGGTGCCGCGATCGGGACGGGAGGGGTCGAAAGGGACTGCTTCGACGTTCGGGCCAAACCGGTGGCAGCCTGCGGGAAACGCGAGGCGCGCCTGCCAACCATCGAGCGGGTCGTGGTTCCCGTGACAGACGAACGAGCGGATGCCGGCAGCCTCCAGGCGGTTGAGGCCGGCGAGAAATCTCAGTTGGGCGGCGAGGCTCCGATCGGCACCATCGTAGACGTCACCAGCAACGAGAAGCGCATCGACTCGCTCCGCGACGCAGAGGTCGATGATCCGGTCGTAGGCACGAAAGGTTGCCGGCAAGAGCGCTTCGCGGACGTGTGGTGGGGTGCTGTCTTTGAGGCCTTCGAACGGGCTATCGAGGTGGAGATCGGCAGCGTGGACGAAGCGGAGTGGAGGCAAGCGATCTCCTAGAAGCCTGGTGGGAAGCCCCTGTCTCGCCGAACATTAGTGCTGAGGCGCTGCCGGCGTCAACAGGGCAGAAGCAGTTAGAACGTATGCCGAGAGCGCGACACCGCCTGTCGCGGCTGGCTGCGACAATGGCAGCGCGGCGCGACAATGCCGCGGCGGAGGGACGATGGAGACAACGACGTGGAGCGCCTTTGGGCAGCCTGCGACGGCAGCATTGGGTGCTGCGATCGCGATGGCCAAAGAGGGCGATCCACTCGCACCGGTCACCGTCATTGTGCCATCGAACTATGCTGGGCTCTCCTTGCGACGAGCGCTCGGGCCGGCGGGAGTCGTGAACGTGCGGTCCATGGTGCTCGCCCGCCTGGCCGAATTGCTCGGCGGCCCTGCGCTCGCAGGGAGGCGCCTGCGGCCACTCACGGCCTGGCGGCAATGGGAGGCAATCGCTGCCGCACTCAATGAAGCCCCCGGGATCCTGGCGGGGGTTTCGGCGCACGCTTCAACGGTTGAGAGCCTGCGCAGCACATTCCGCGACCTCCGCGGCATTCCCGCGAAGAACCTCGATGAAGTCGCCACCGCGGGGCCGCGCGCGGCCGATGTCGTGCGGCTCTTCCGGAGGGTACGGGAGATGACGGAAGGCACGTATTACGATGCGGCCGACCTCGTCGAGGCGGCGGCGGCCGGCGTGGAGGCTGGGAGCGCCGCGCTGGCGGACATCGGGACTGTGATCAACTTCCTCCCGCGCGAACTGACTCCTCCAGAATCGCGACTGGTTGCTGCTCTGGGGAGGCGCGGCCCGGTGGAAACTATCCTTGGGCGGCCGGAAGAAGATGTTGCCCGTGCGCTCGCGGATGAACCGGCCAATCGCCCTACGACGCGGATCGTGTCGGCGGGTGATGCCGAGCAGGAAGTGCGCCAGATCATCCGGATGGCACTGGCCGAAGCACGCGCAGGGACGCCTTTTCGGCGCATGGCAGTGTTTTTCCCGGACAGGGCGGGGTATGCACGGCTGGTCCACGAACTGTGCGAAGCGGCCGGGGTGTGCCACAACGGGCCGGCCGTGGGGTCACTCGCGCAAAGCATGCCCGGCCGGACGTTGCTCTCCGCGCTGCGCCTGCGGGAAGGCGGCTTGCGGCGTGATCAGGTGATGGAGTGGCTGACGGCGGCGCCAATTGTTTCAGTGCCTGCCGCCGAAGGCCGCGATACCCTGGCGCCCGCGGCGGACTGGGACGAGATTTCGCGGGAGGCCGGGGTGGTCCGCGGTGCGGGCCAGTGGGAAGAACGCCTCGAACGCTACAGCGCGCGTCTGCGGCCGCGGGTGGCTGCGGGCACCGATCCGGCCGCGCCGCATCCCGGGTCCGGGCGCCGGGAGCGCGAAGTGCGCGCCCTCCAACGTTTCGTCCGCGAACTCGATCGCGCACTGACTCCCGCCGGACACCAGGACATAGCGGCGCTGGCGCGTTGGGCCACCGCACTGCTGGAACGATACCTCGGCGGGCCGACCACGCGGGGGGAGTGGCCAGCCGACGAGCAGGCAGCCTACGACCGGATCATCGACCAGCTCCAGGCGATGAGCGAGCAGACACCCGTGCACTCCGCCGTGGCCAATGCGGTGAACGGAGCGGGGCACGGCGCGTCGCTGCAACGGCAGTTTCTGCAGGGCCTCGAGATGCAGCTCGCAGCAGCCAGCGCGCCAGTAGGGCGCTTCGGTGAGGGAATCTTCTGTGGGCCGCTCTCGGCGGCGCGGGGGATGGAGTTCGACCTCGTCTTTCTTCCCGGGATGGCCGAGGGGATCGTCCCGAGCGCGGGAAGGGAAGACCCATTGCTGCCGGAAGTCGAGCGCGCCACCGGGGGTCCCATGCGCAAGCGCGCGATGCAGCGAGACGTCGAGCGGCGCGACTATCTCGCGGCGATTGGCTGCGCGCCGAGCCGGGTAATGCTGTTCCCACGCGCGGACCTGGCGGGCGAGTCCGGCAATTTGCCTTCGACCTGGATCCTGGAGGCTGCAGGAAAGCTCGCCGGGAAAACGCTTTCGAGCGCAGAATTCGGCTCGCTGCGGGAACGTGCGTGGCTGATCACGCTACCGTCGTTCGAAGCGGGGCTGATCGAGGAGGCTGAGCCGGCCACGCAGCAGGAATATGCGATCCGGAGCCTGTTGCGCGCGGGCGACGAACTGCGCAACCACCACCTGCTGGCCGCCGACGCGGAACTACGGCTGGGTTTCGACGCCGCCGCGGCGCGGTTCGCCCCCTGGCGCCTGCGAGCCGGAACCAGGCCGGCGACCCTGACGCGCTGGGATGGCGCTGTTGGCGTTGATCAATCTCTTGCCCCGAGTGTGGGGCGCCCGACCTCACCGACGACGCTCGAGACGTTCGCGAGCTGCGGGTTCAAGTACTTCCTCGACGCGGTGCTCCGCGTGCGCGAAACGAAGCTGCCGGAAGACGAAGTGCGGATCACGCCGGCCGAACGCGGCAACATCATTCACGGGAGCCTGGAGGACTTCTTCATCCGCTTCGGGCCTGGAAAAGCGCCTGGGGAAAGCTGGACGAGTGACGAGCGCAATGCGCTGCTGCAGATCGGGGGACGGTGGTGCGATGACGCCGAAGCGAGCGGCCTCACGGGCGGGGCAGTGCTCTGGCGAGTCGACCGTGCACGCATCCTCCGCGACCTTGCGCTCTTCCTCGACCACGACGAACAGTGGCGGGCGGAACGGCAGGTGCGGTTCGCCGGGGCTGAGTCGCCGTTTGGCGCCGACCAGTTCGACACCGGCCCGTCGCAGGCAGTGCGGGTGGAACTGGCGAATGGTGGTGCAGTGGCGTTTCGGGGCCGCTTCGACCGGGTCGACCGTGGCCCCGGCAGCGAACTGGTTGTGTATGACTACAAGAGCGGCCGGTCCACCGAGTACCGGCGAATCGCAAAGGAGGCCGGCGACCGGACGGCTGGTGGCAAGCAGCTCCAGCTTCCCGTCTATGCCCTCGCGGCCAGGCAGCAGTTCGCTGGTGGAATGCCGGTGCCGACGGAGGCGCTCTACTGGTTTGTGAGCGAGGAGGAGAAATTCGCCGCATTCGGCTTCCAGGTGCGTGACGACGACATCAGCCAGCTCTCGACCGTCCTTTCGGTGATGGTGGAAACGATGTCCCAGGGACTCTTCGCCGCCGACCCGGGGAAACGGACGAGCCGTGGTTACGAGCATTGCCGCCATTGCCCGTACGACGACGTCTGTCCGGCCGCCGGGCGGGACATCGCGTGGGCCGCCCGCGCAAATGATCAGCGACTGGCCGCGCTCGTCGCGCTCTCGCCGGCGGATAACGGGCGCAACGGAAGTGACGGAGAAGAGGATAGAGCGGATGAGTGAGCCGCGCCCGCCGGCCGATCAGCCGGCGCGTGACCGGATCAAGCGGGATGTGGATGCGACCCTGTTCGTCGAAGCGGGTGCCGGGACGGGCAAGACGCGCGAACTCGTTCAGCGCATCGTGACCATCGTGCTCGCCGGGCACGAGATCGGGCGCGTTGCCGCGATTACCTTCACGAGGGCAGCGGCCGCCGAGCTACGCGACCGCGTGCGGCATGAGTTGGAACAGGCAGCCATGGGCCAGAGCCATTACGATGGCCTCCCCGCAGAGTCTATGGAGTCGTGCAGGCGTGCGGTCGAAGCGATCGACGGTGCGGCGATCCAGACGTTGCACAGCTTCGCCGAGCGCTTGCTTGCGCTTTACCCGCTGGAGGCGGGCCTGCCTCCCCGCACCGAGCTCACGACCGGGATCCAGGCTGCCGTGCAGTTCGAGGATCGCTGGCGCCAATTCCTGGGGCAGCTAACGGATGCCCCCCGGCCGGACGTGGCGGAAGCGCTGCCGCGGGCATTCGTGCTGGGGCTGACGCCCGCACATCTGCGAGCAATCGCGTGGCGCTTCCACATCGAGTGGGATCGCCTGGAAGGGGCGACATTCGAAGAGCGCGCCGTTTGGCCAGGCGGCGTGGCAGCCGTTCTTTCTGCGATTGACGTCGCCACGGAGTGCAAGGCCTATTACACCGGAAAGCCCGGCGCCGACCTTCTCCTCCACGTGCTCGAATCCACCGGAGCCTTCGGCGCGGAACTCCGCGCAGCATATGAGGAGATTGTGGCGGCAGAGGCGGGCGGCACAAGGTTGGCCGCCGAGGATCGGCTCCTAAGACGTTTGAGCGCTCCCGAGAAGCTTGGCAGCGGTGGGAAGGGGAAGTCGAGCAACTGGGGCGGGCACAAGGCGGATGTTGCCGGGGCGCTGGACGATGCGGAGCGGGCGCGCGCAGCCTTCGTTGCCGACGTCCGGACGATGGCACTCGTGCCGCTGCTGCGAGCCATCCAGGGCTTTGTGCTGGCCTACCGGGACGAACGCGTGCGGGAGGGCCAGTTGGAGTTCCACGACCTCCTCGTCCTGGCGCGCAACCTCCTGAGGGACAACGATGCCGTGCGCCGGGCCGTGGCCGGGCGGTTCGACTACCTGTTGATCGATGAGTTCCAGGACACGGACCCTCTCCAGGTCGAAATCGCCGAGCTCATCGCCGGCGACCGCGAGTCACCCGTGGTTGGCGGCCTCTTCTTCGTGGGCGACCCCAAACAGTCCATCTACCGCTTCCGGCGCGCAGATATCGACGTCTACCGCAGTGTGCGTGACCGTTACGGATCGGCGCCGGCGGGCGAGGTTGTACAACTGACGCAAAACTTTCGCTCCGTGGGCGGCATCATCTCGTGGGTCGATGAGGTGTTCGCGCGCTTGTTCCTGATGGAGCGAGGAGCTGCCGGGGAAGCGCCGCCGCGGCAGGTGGACTTCCAACCCCTCCAGGCCGCGCGCGAGCTCCCGCCTGGGGCGGGGCCGGCCGTGACGATCTTCGGTCGGGCGACCTCCGAGCAATCGGACCTTGCCAACGACGTGCGACGGCGCGAAGCACGAGATATCGCCGCGTCCGTGGAGCGGATTTGCGGGGTGGGGGGTGAGCCATGGCGGGTGTGGGATGCGGCCGGAGAAACGTGGCAGCCCGCACGGTACAGCGACATCACGATCTTGCTGCCAACTCGGGCGGCGCTGGGGGAGATCGAACAGGCGCTGGAGGGAGCGGCAATCCCGATCCGCGTAGAGGCGCGATCGTTGCTGTTCCAGACGCAGGAAGTGCGTGAGCTCATGGCCATCCTGGGAGCAATCGACGACCCGACGGACGATGTCGCCGTAGTCGCGGCGCTGCGATCGCAAGGCTTTGCATGCGGCGACGACGACCTGCTCCGCTTTTCCAGGCTGAGGCGCGGTTGGGACTACCGGTGGGCGGCGGAGGAGAGCACGGACGGCGAGGGCGACGCGAGCCCCGGGGGTGAACCGGTGGCCGAGGCAATGAAGGCACTGGCGCGCTTCCACGCAGCGCGCCAGACGACGAGTGTGAGCGCGCTTGTGGAAGAGGTGATCCGCGAGCGGAAGCTGCTGGAACTGGCATTTGCGCAACGGCGGCCGCGTGAGGTCTGGGCGCGCTTTCGGATCGTGCAGGAACAGGCGCGCGTGTACTGCGAGGCGGGTGGGGCCACGCTCCGCGGATTCCTCCGCTGGATGCGCCAGCAGGCCGCCGAGCAGGCGCGAGTGGCCGAAAGCGTCGCTCCAGACGAGGATGATGACGCCGTGGGAATCACGACTATCCACGCGGCGAAGGGGCTCGAGTTTCCGATCGTAGTGATGGCGGGGCTGGCAGCCGAAAAGCCCGGTGACGCGCCGGTTGTGCTCTGGGATGCTGACCACCGGCCCGCGGTGCGGGTGGGTTCGGAGCGATCCGAGTTCATGGCCGGCCCTTACGCGGCAATGCGCGACCGCGAACGCGCCCTCGATCAGCTGGAAGCTGACCGGCTCATGTATGTGGCGGCCACGCGGGCACGCGACCACCTGGTGGTGAGCCTCTGGCGCAAGCAAACGTCCGGTGAGCACGCTTCCCGCCACCGCGCCTCGAAGTGCTCCCCGGCCGAGTGCCTGGCCGCCATCTGTGAGGAGACCGCCGGCACCTGGGAACAGTTCCCGTTCAGCGCTGAGGCCGCGGTGCGCCGTCGTCCGCCGACGCGTGGAGTGCTGGAGACAGCGGCAGACCGACAGCAGTGGAAGGAAGCGCGGGACGACCTGCTCCAACGCGAACGGCTGCGGACGACGTTCGCAGCCACGGCGATCGCCCACCTCGGCCAGGCCGGCTCTCCGCCCGGCGACAAAGCCGAACCCGACGACGACAGCGCACCGTGGCGGCGCGGCCGTTCCGGCACGGCTGTTGGCCGCGCCGTGCATGCGGTGCTCCAGACCATCGACATAGCGACCGGTGCGGGCATCGATGAGGCTGCACGGGCGCAGGCGGCCGCGGAAGGAATAGACGGCCGTCACGAGGAGATCGCGCGCAGGGTGCGGGCAGCAATCGGCTCCGGCACCGTGCTTGCGGCGCTGGGCAGCGCTCGTTACTGGCGGGAGGTCTATGTGGCGGCGGAAGTCGAAGGCGCGACAATTGAAGGCTTCATCGACTTGCTGTACGAATCGCCAGACGGACTCGTCGTGGTGGATTACAAGACGGATGCGGCTGATTCAGCGGCGGAGTTGGACGCTGCACGGGAGCGCTACCGTCTGCAGGGCGCGGCCTACGCTCTCGCCCTGCAGGTGGCGCTCAGGCGAGAGGTCGCGGAGTGCGTCTTCCTGTTTGTTGATGAACACCGCGCCCAAGCGCGCGCCATCGACGACCTCGCAACATCAATGGAGACGGTGCGGGCGCTTATTCGCGGGGCGCTGACGCCTGTGTCGCCTCCTGCGCGCGACGCTTGAGCATGGCGGCGACGATGGGGCTGGGCTCCGGCGGGTGCCAGGTCTTGTAGGCGACCTCGATGGGGACCGGCCACTCCGAGGCAACGTCGAGGCGATATCCCGGGCCGCCGGCTTCTTCGAGCGCTGTCGCGGCCGCGCGCGCCACGGTGAGCATCAAGGCGTCGCTGTGGGGCGTCCCAAAGCTGTGGCCGAAGGGAAATTCGACGCCGACGATGCGAGAAAGCCGAAACTTCTGGGCGAGGTCCGGCATCATCGTGACGGTGACCGTGGGAATCCCGAGTGACTCGATTACACGTGCCAACACGGGCACGTTTCTGCAGCAATCCGGTCAGGCAGGCGCCAGGAGGAGGACGTCGACGCTGCGCTCCTTGAGACGGGCCGCAAGTTCCGGACCCTGCGTGTGCCGCCAATCTTCGAGGCGGCGATCCTGGTACCCCATGAAGGAATAGTGTTCCCCGGCAAGTGCACCGATGACCCCCTCGACCTCAAGCCGCTTGAACGCCCGGAGCGGGAGGACAACATCCACGTCTTCGAGCAGGTCGGCGTGGTTGATGTGGAGGTGTGAACATGCGACCTGATCCTGGCGGACGCCGGTGGGGATGATGCGATAAGACGGGTCGCCCCAGGTTGGTTCGCGACGCTCGCGGTCGGCGTCAAAGGGCGGCTGAGAGTCCTTGAGATAGATGCCAGCGGATGTGAGCAGGGCGAGGGTGCAGCGATGCAACGGTTTTGGGAGCGGGGCCCAGACAGGCGGCTCCTCGATCGGCGGCTGGGATTCATACATCGTCCGCATGGAGCGGGGCAGGAAGCGGTAGCTATCGACGGTCATACGAACCTCCAGACGGCTAGCATACCGATGTGAGGGGCGCGCGTCTCAGCCAAAGATCACTCCTGGATTGAGCACCTGCTGCGGGTCCAGGGCGGCCTTGATGGCAGCCATTGCGCCCACCTCCTCGGCGGTGCGCGTGAGGTGCAGCCAGCGCGTCTTGGCGACGCCGATGCCGTGTTCGGCGCTGATGCTGCCGCCGAGTTCGGCGACGAAGCGGAGGACGGCGTCGGTCGCGCGGTCGTCGGTGGGCTCGAGGCCGAGGACGTTTACATGGAGATTGCCATCGGCGATATGACCGAAGAGGATCGCCCGCGCGGCCGGCACGGTCTCGCGAAGGCGGGCGCGGACGCCTTCGGCGAAGTGCTGGAGCGTGTCCAGCGGGAGGGCAACATCGAGTTTATGCGGGACTCCCTCGGCGTTAATCGCTTCGGTGTGGCGTTCACGGTAGGCCCAGAGGGCGTCGCGTCCGGCACGGTCAGCAGCGAGGGCAGAGTCTTCAAAAGTCGCGCCATCGAGGGCAGCGGCGAGTTCAGGCAAGGGATCAACGCGGCCAGCGGCTTCAGCAAGCACATAACAGGGGTAGTCGGCCGGAAAGGGCAGCGGGAGCCCGGCGTGGCGACAAACGAGTTCGATGCCTTCGCGGAAGAAGACCTCAACAGCTTCCAGGGAGGCAATGGTGCGGAGGCGCGCAACCAGCGCGAGGGCTGCAGCCACGTCCGCGACGGCGAGCAGCGCCACGGCACGATGGTCGAGCCGGGGGACGAGCCGGAGGCGCGCGCGCGTCACCACCGCGAGAGTGCCTTCGCTCCCGGCGAGAAGGCCGGGAAGGTCGTAGCCGGTATTGTCCTTTGTGAGCCCCGGGAGCCGGTGCAGGACGCCTCCGCTCGCGAGCACTGCCTCGATCCCGACGACCTGGGCGCGCATGCCGCCATAGCGGAGGACGCGAATCCCGCCCGCGTTGGTTGAGATCATCCCCCCGATTGTCGCACTGCCGCGCGACGCCAGGTCGACGCCGAAAGCCAGGCCAGCTTCGCGCGCGTGCTCCTGGAGGCGGGCGAGCGTCACACCAGCACCGACCGTGACCTGTGCCGCCCGGCTATCGACGGGCTCTATGCCGTCGAGGCGCACGAGGCTGAGGACGACCTCGCCACCTCTCGGCACGCCGCCGCCGACGAGGCCCGTGTTGCCGCCCTGGGGCACAACCGGTGCTCCGGCAGCCGTGCACGCTCGAAGAACGGAGGCCACTTCCGTTGTCGTCCCGGGGCGTACGACGAGGCGCGCCGTCCCGTGGTAGCGGCGCGTCCAGTCGGTTTCGAATGGCGCTTTGAGGTCCGCGTCGGTGAGGACATGCCGGGCACCGACGATGCCGGCAAGCGTTGCGGTGAGGGAGTCGTGGATCATGGATTCTCGCCATTGTAGGCATTCGCACACCGTCGGCCGCAATTCTGGCGCGGAGCGCGCCCAACCGAGCGCTCACCGGACGAAGGCTGCGACGAGGCAGCAATTTCGAAACCTTGACCGGCAGCCTGAGACTCTCACAGACACGGCCAGGGCCGTTGACAGCGACCGGCTGTTCACGTATTGTCTGCTTCCGGAAGTAGGTGCGCAATCAAGATATTGCGTTACTCAACCAGTAGCTTCACGGCGGCGATAAACGCGCCCGGACGGGGAGGGACGATGACATCAACGCACCTGGCGTCCGGGAGGAGCCCCGCCGAAACGGCGGTGGCTGCGCTCACTGTGCGCGGGCTCATCAAGCATTACAAGCAGCACGAGGCCGTGAGGGGGATTGACTTCGCCGTGGAGCGCGGCGAGATTTTCGGACTGCTCGGCCCCAATGGCGCGGGCAAGACAACGACGATCGAGGTCATCATCGGACTGCGCGAGGCAACGGCGGGCACGGTCGAAGTTTTCGGCGTGAATACAGTGAAGGACCCGCGGTCCGCGCGGGCGCTTATTGGTGTGCAGCTCCAGCAATCGGAGTTTTTCGAACATCTGAAACTGGCCGAGCAGCTGCGCTACCTCGGTAGCTGCTACGGCGTGCGGCCGGATGCGGCAGCGCTTCTCGCCCGCGTCAACCTCGCCGACCGCGCGGGTTGGAAGCTCAAGCAGCTCTCGGGCGGGCAAAAACAACGCTTTGCGCTCGCGGCGGCGCTGGTGAACGACCCACCGCTGGTCCTCCTCGATGAGCCTTCGACGGGGCTCGACCCAACAGCCCGGCGCCAGCTCTGGGGGCTCATCCGCGGCCTCCGCGATGACGGGCATACCATCGTCCTTTCGACGCACTACATGGAGGAGGCCGAGGTGCTCTGCGACCGCGTGGCGATCATGGACTCCGGGCGAATTGCCGCGATCGACACGCCCGGGGCACTCATCGATCAGCTTCTTGCAACGGGTTTCCGCCGGCCCGTCGCCCCGCGCGATGCAACGCTCGAAGACGTGTTCATGCAGGTCACCGGGCACACATTTGAAGACGAACCCGTTGAGCAAGCATCGGCGGGCCACAGCGGGAGGAAAGCACGATGAGCACAGCGGTAACGACGGCAGCGGCCGTTTCCCAGGGCAGCGAGGCTGCGCGCAGCGCGCCGTGGCGCGGATTCGTCTCGACCGTTGATAACCAGATCAAGGCGTTCTACCGGGAACCGGCGGCACTGGCGTTCACGCTCGGGCAGCCGTTCATCCTGTTGCTGATCTTGAACACTTTCAACTTCCACATCACGCTGCCAAACGGGGAGACCCGGCCATACCTGGACCGCCTGCTGCCGGGGCTCATCGCCTTCAACGGGATGACGGTGGGCTTGAACTCGGTGGCATTCACGCTGTCGCGCTACAAGGAGCGCGGGGTGCTGCGCCGCATCCGCGCGACACCATTGCCGACATGGTCTTTCGTGAGCGGCATCATCGTCAGCCGGATCATCATGGCGGCGGCGGTGACACTGATTACGTACCTCGCGGGTGTCTACGTGTTCGGGGCGACGCTTTCAGGCAGCGTTCTCGGGCTCCTTGCGCTGGCCATGCTCGGCGCGGCGGTGTTCATCGCCCTTGGCATCCTGATGGTGGCATTCGCCCAGAGCGAGGACGATATCCCGCCGATGTTCATACTCATCCTGATGCCGAGCCTGCTATTTTCCGGGGCGTTCCTGGACCGGAGCGGTCTCCCGGGGTGGCTGCACTGGGTGACCGGAGGGCTGCCGTTGACGTTCCTGACCAACGCGGTCCAACAGGTGGCGAATCTGGGCGGCGGCCTGGGGGCCGTGCGCGGCGACATCCTCGGGCTGTGCGCCTGGGGAGCCGTCGCTTCGGTACTCTGCTTTTGGCGCTTCCGCATGGAGTGAGGCGCGGAGGCACGTTGCGGCCGGCGGTGCTCATAGAGCAGGGCCGTGAGGGTGGCGCAGAGAGATCTTTTCCGTCGCTATCCATGGGCTGATCCATGCTGTGGCCGGAGGCGGGCGTGTTCGCGACTATCACCATTGGAATTGACCCGGTAGCGTTTTCAATCGGGCGGCTGGCCGTGCACTGGTATGGGATTGGCTACGCTGTGGCCATCGTGGTGGGGCTGTGGGTGATCCGGCCCTACGCGCGGTTCCGAGGCGTGACAGAGGAGCAGTTCACGACGCTCGCGTTCTGGAGCATCCCCGCCGGATTCGTGGGGGGGCGACTTTATTATGTGGTCCAAAACCACCCGCTCAGCTACGCCGAGCATCCTTGGCGGATACTGCAGGTTTGGAACGGCGGGATGGCGTTTTTCGGGGCGATCCTGGCAGTGGTGCTGTTGTTGGGCGCGTTCGCCATCGTGAAAGGGTGGCGGCTGGGCCCCTTGGCCGACGTGGCGGCACTATTTGCGCTCGTCGGGCAACCCATCGGAAGGCTGGGGAACGTGGTCAACGGCGACATCATCGGGTCGCCGACGCACCTGCCCTGGGGCTTCATCTATTCCAACCCGCACAGCTTCGCGCCGAGCAACACCACGGCCTACCAGCCGGCCGCTGTCTACGAAATCATCGCGAACCTGATCCTGATAGCGCTGCTCTTCCCGCTGCGCAAGCGCTTCGCACCGGGCTGGCTGGCGGTGGCGTATGTAGCGGGCTATTGCGTCAGTCAGCTGGTCGTCTTCTATTGGCGCACGCAGCCGGTGTTGATGTTTGGGCTGCAGCAGGCCCAACTGACAGCACTCGTTCTGCTCGCAGCCGAGGCCGTCGTTGTGGCTGCGTTCCTGGCGAGAGGAGCACGGCCGCTCGCGCGGCCCCATGGGCCAACGCCCAGGCCCGTCTCTAGCTGAACGCCCCGCCACACGAGAGCGGCGGCAGCCCCGAGGCCCGCCGGATCAACTCTTGTTTCTGCCGCGCGCGGCACCGGAGTTTCCCGGCGCCGGGTCCTGGGTCGGCGTCGACGCGGGTGACGGCGTGGGCGACGGCGCCGCAGCCTTCTTCACCTGGCCGGGTGCCGACCCGGACTTCCCCGGTGCGGGATCGGTTGCGGCAGGTGCAGGGGTTGATACAGCGTTCGGGTTCGCCGTTGGTGCGGCCGCGCTGTGCGGGTTGCCCGTTGGCACGGCAGCGGTGTGGGGATTGCCGGATGGAGCCACGGCGGCGTGCGGGTTCCCGGCGGCCGCCGTGGGATCCGGGAGCGCTGGCGCACTCGATCCGCCGTCAGCGGGAGCCGCTGGTGCCGCAGGGGAACTGCCAGGCGAGCCGCCGGCAGCAGCCGCGGGTGCTGTTGGTGCGGCCGGTTCGGTCCCCGCCGGTATGCCGCTCGATCCCTGGGCTGGCGCGCCACCGGCACCAGCGGCGGGTTCAGCGGCGGCAACATCCGCGGACGGGCGATCGGGCGGGCTCTGTAAAGGTGGAGTCGTGCCCCACGCCGAGGTGTCGCGGGGGGCACCCGGGGAGGTGGGGACGGACGAAGCAGGGCCGCTAACTAGCACGCCACCCGCGTTCTTCGAGCCGGTCGCGCCCCTGCTGGAGGGGAGCGCCGACGGTGGGGCGGAAGGGCTGCCACCAATCTGGACGGGGCTATCGCCAGGGCCGAGCGAGCGCGTTGTGCCGGCAATGGTGAGTACTGCGGTCCCTTCTTCAACGCGGAAGGTGGTTTGGCCCTCCACCGTGGAAGCAGAGACGAGCGTGCCCGCGGCAAGGACCGCCCCCCAGTTCTGGCCGTCCAGGTTGACGCCGCCAACATTGGTAGCAACGGTGACGTTTCCGCTGAACAGGTGCAGGGCAACGGAGCCCCCGCTGTAGTCGTAACGCAACACTGTGCCGCGGTCGAGACCGACGCGGATATCGGGGCCAACGGACACCCACGTGCTGGAGCGCGCGACGAGGGTTGCGCCCGGCCTTACATCGGCGGAGGGCTGGCCATCGACCAGGACGTCACCGACCGCGCGCGCCACGATACCCGCGCCGGACGGCGTGCTGACGGATTCGGAAGTGAGCACGGCACCGGCGATAATCGCTGCGGCGAGGCTCACGCCGGCCGGCACCATGACCCAGCGTTCGCGCAACTGGAGGAGGCGCAGCCCGGCGGGCGCTGCTTCCTGTTCGCCGAGTTGCGAGAAAATACGCTGCCGCAAAGCCTCGCGCCGCTCTGGTGCGAGCGCGGCGGGCGCGGATGTAGCAAGCAGCTGCTCGAGCTGGCGAAACTCGACAATATCGCTAGCTTTATGGCGAAGCATCTTGCATCACCTTCCGCATGTGGCGGAGCGCTCTCAAAAGGAGCGCACGAACCGCGCCTTCTCGTTTGCCCATTATTGCAGCAATTTGTTGGTGCGTTTTCCCGCCGAAATAGCGCAGGATCACCACTTGCCGTTGTTCAGTTGTGAGCGAAGCGAGAGCGGTACTCACCTGCTGCCTGGCGTCGTCACGGTCTTCGAAGCCGCCATCGACGACAGCGTCCTGGAAATCAAGTTCGAGTATGGGCACGGTGCGGGGGAGTGTGCGCCAGTAGTCACGCAGTTCATTGCGGGCGATAGCGAACATCCAGGGGCGGAAGCGATCGTCGCCCGCGCGATAACCACGGACTGAGCGCCAGGCCTTGAGAAAGACGTTGGCGACGATATCTTCGGCGGCATCGGCGTCGCGGCACTGGGCGCGGACGTAGCCGTAGAGTTCATCGGCCAGCGCGTCGAAGATCTGCGCAAAAGCGGCCTTGTCTCCGCGGGCGGCCCTCGTTGCGAGCGCGTCGAGGCCGGCGGACGCGGTGGCGTCAGGCCTCGGTAACGAATGCTCGAGGGACCAGGAATCCTGCAAGCTGTGCGCTCCACGCCGCTACGCGAATGGATTGTCGGTGATCGAGGGGTGACCATCCAGCGGCGGCACCCTGTGGGTTGAGAGGGGCGACCTCGGGACGATCTCCACGGGCTCCCGCTCCATTCTCCGCCCTCGGAACGGTTTGCAGGCGGTCTCGTGCCCGACTCCACCGAGCTGAAACCAGCCTGTCACTGCCACGAACGCATCTGCCATAACAGCGTGGTGCGAATCCGGGTACTGCGTTGAAACGGCCGGAGAGTGGCTTTCTCCGTGCGTTCGGGAGGCTTGTATTGCTGCGAACCCTCTTTAGCCGCATCCACTGCCTTCACGACAGGCAGGAGGGTCAGGTGCTGCTGCTGTTTGCGGCAGGACTGGTGGCATTCTGCGCCCTCGTGGGAATGTCGATCGATGTGGGGCATGTCGTCTTCACGAGGACGGACCTGCAAAAGGGCGCCGATGGCGCAGCCCTGGCGGGTGCCCAGGACCTTGATGGCACGAGCGCAAGCGTGGCGACCGCCGTGGCGACAGCTGACCAGTATCTTGTTGCGAACGGGCTGGGGTCGGCACCATGCCGGCCGAACTGTGCGACGGTGAACGGCACCTTCAACACGATCACGGTGACGGTCTCGCAACAGGTCAATTATTCCTTCCTGAAGGTGGTGGGACTGAGCTCGTCCGTGCAGTCCGCAACCGCGGTGTCACGGATGTATACGAAGACCGTTACAGGCTATGACTGGAGCGTGGTAGCGCCGTTCGCTATCTGGGGCGGTTCGCGCTCGAAAGAGGTGCACCCCGGCGATGACAGCACCAACTGCCCGATGCATGTGTGCGCGAACCAGTCCTACACATTCATGGACACGGGCTGGATGAGCGCGAATGGCGGCCCGACTGCGCCGGATTGGACAGCTAACGGCAGCAATAACTTCAAGGGTGACATCAACCACGGCGAGGGCGCGCCGATCGTCCAGGTCGGCGACAGCTTCACCTCCAGCAGTAATGGCGGCCTCGGGAGCGTGACGCCGCCCGCGGTAGGCTCGACGCTCATGATCCCGGTGATGAGCAACGCATCGGGAAACGCTAACAGCCGCACCTTCACCATCGGCGAATGGGTGAAGGTGAAGGTGGACCCGGGCTGTTCGAAGCAGCATTGCAGCGGCACCGTGGTGCCAAACTCGATGGCTCCGGCAGGAGCCGTGACGACTGGCTCGCAACAGCCGCCGTCGTCGAACACTACCCAGTTCCTGACGTATGGCGGCCTGATTCAATAGTTCCCCGGTCAGTGGGCAAGTCGCGGTGGCATGCGCGACCGCTCAAAGGCTGAGAGCAGGGAAAGCAAGATGTCATCGATACGGCGGCGGGTCCAATAGTTGACCTGGTGGCCGCGGGCCGCCGGCAGCCACGTCTGTGACTCAGGGAACATCAGCGCCACATGGATGTGCCAGCGATCCTGGCTGCCGCGGACGCGGGTCAGCCAGGCGCCGAAGCGGTGAGCGGTGTTGACGCTGACTTCGAAGCCCGGCTCTGCGCCTGATTCCTCCGGCGGCGGCGAGATGCCAGCGACATCCGCCGAACCGTAAGCCCGGCGGATGTCACCGACGGCTTCGACACACCAATCGTAGACTTTGAGGAGCGCCCGGAACTGCGAGGGGCGGTCGTCGTGCTGGAGCATGGCGGCCATGTCACGCATGTCGCTCCAGTCATCGCGGAGGTCTCGGACACGCTCGGCGAATCGCCGGTCGTCGCGATGGCCGGGCCGCTCGTCGTTCTCGGGGGAAGCAACCATCTTCTTTGCCTGCGGTTCACCTGACCAGGGTTCTGGTCAGCCATGAAGCGGCCGGGGACGACCGTTCGGCTGTGGACGGTGACGCTCCGGGCTGGAGGGCGGTGATCGCCCTCCAGCCCGGAGCATGGGCCGAGGTACCCGGGCCTACCTCGCGGGGGTGACGCCGGGAATGAAGGTGCCTGGCTCGATGCCGCGCTCGCTGGGCATGTCTTCGACGGGATAGGCGTGGGTGCCCATCTCGGGAAGGTCGAGGCCGCTGAGCTCGTCCTCAGGCTTGGAGCGATAGATGCCGAACTTCTGGAGGGCGTAGAAGAGCACGAAACTCGTCCCGAATGCCCAGATAATGACTGTAACGGCCCCGATCCCCTGGGCGACAAACTGGCGCCAGTCGCCGAAGAGGAGGCCCTTTATCGGGTGACCGGTCACGAGGAAGTCCGGCGCCGTGCCATCTGCGAACAGGCCGAGCGAGAGCACGCCCCAGATCCCGCACACTCCGTGGACAGAGATGGCACCGACAGGGTCATCGATCTTGAGTTTCCGTTCGATGAAGACCATCGACATACACACGAGGACGCCTGCGATGCCGCCGAGGATGACTGCCGAGATGGGGCTAACGTAGCCAGACGGGGCGGTGATGGCGACAAGCCCGGCAAGGATTCCGTTGATCATGTAGCCGGGATCCCACTTCCCGACGGTGGCCTTGGCATACAACATTGCGGTGACGGAGCCAGCGGCGCCGGCCAGCATGGTGACCACGGCGATTTCGCCGATGCGCAGGTTACCCGCTCCGGAAGCACCAAGCGTCGATCCCGGGTTGAAGCCGAACCAGCCGAAGGCAAGAATGAAGGTGCCGATGGCAGCCATATTCAGGTTGTGCCCCGGCAGGACGTTGGCGGAGCCGTCCTTGTTGTATTTGCCGAGGCGCGGGCCAAGGACATAGGCACCGGCCAGTGCCGCGAAGCCGCCTACGGCATGCACGACAGTACTGCCCGCGAAGTCAACGTAGGGCCGATGCAGCCCACTATTGACGAGGCCGAAGAGCCAGCCGCCACCCCAGACCCAGTTGGCGAATACCGGCTGAACGATGGCACCGACGAAGACGCCCCAGATCATGAAACTGATCCAGGTCCAGCGCTCTGCCACGGCACCGGTGAGAATCGTTGCCGCGGTGTCCATGAAGACCATTTCAAAGAGGAACAGGACCGCGATACCGACATCGAGCGAGTCGGGCCCGAGGAAAAAGCCCTTATAGCCAAAGAGGCCGTAGGGGTGGCCCGCTATGGTGAAGTGCACCTCTTTATTGAGGGCTAAGAGCCCTGCCCCGAGATTCGTGGGTCCCGTCAGGCCGACACCGCCGAAGGCGACGGCGAAGCCGACTGCCCAGTAGGCGAGCATGCCGATGCCATAGATCATGAAGTTCGTCATCATGACGTGCATGGCGCTTTTCGCCCGGCAGAAGCCCGTCTCCACCATGGCGAACCCGGCCTGCATGAACATGACCAGGTAGCCGGTCACGAGCGTCCAGACGAAGTTGATGGCGATGCGGTTTTGGTTCACATACGCCGAAAGATTGTATGCGTACGGCTCGTTTTTCTGGGCATCCGTGAAGAGCTTGGCAGTCGCGTCGGCATTGACGGAGCCATCGGGGTTGGTGACTGTCAACGAGCCTCCACCCACGCCGATGCCGCTGAGGTCTGACGGACTGCCAACCGTGGTCCCGCTGGGGTCGACCGACGGTCCGCCGGAGCTCTGTGCGAATGCGGCCGTCAGCCCGAGCGCGAGCACGGTGGCAACGACCGGTGCGAGTATCGCCACCTTGCGGATGCGGGCGAAGGCGCCAAGCGGGTTGTAGCGGGCGCGTTCGGCGCTGAGCGTGACCAGGCGCTTTGAAAGGAGCTTCGCAGCTTCGTCCTTGCGCTTACCGGTGGCCCGGATCCAGAAAGAGCCGTTGCCGGGTTTGCCGATGATTGCGACGCCGCGAGGGCCGGCTCGATAACCCGCAAATTCTGTCCAGGGGCGGTAGAGCAGCCTGCCCAGCGCAACTCCGCGGGTGGTGAATCGATAGCGGATCGGCATTTGCACGACTGCGAAGGTCAGGCCGACCACGATCAACTCGAGGCCGACGTTGATACGACTGGTGAGCGCACCGAGCAAGAGGAGCGCACCGATCGAATAGATTGCGCCGCGGTGGTATTGGACGCGGTCGCGGAAGGAGAGGACAACCTCCCCAATGGTTTCGCCTTCGACCTGCGCGGGACGCAGTGACGCCACCCGCCCGAGTGCGATGGCAAGGCAGCCGAGAATGGGCATGAGGTACAAAAATGTTTCCATAGTTCAGTTACCCCTCTCCAATTGGCGTGGTGTTGGTGCCGGCGTGGACGAACCGGCGCGGGAGAAAGTGACGGAGGTGGAAGCGCGGCGGGCTGATCTCGCGGTAGAACAGGCCCTTGGATTTGTCTTTCGAAAATTGGCGCAGGGCCATGGCGGCCTGGCGCGTATCGCCATCTGGCGCGGGGACCCTGAAAGCGAGGTCGAGTTCGCGGACAGCCTGGTCATAGAAACCAAGGCGGGCGAGGAACTCGCCATACTTCATGTGGCAGATGAAGCTGCCGGGGGAGAGCCGGACGGCTTCTTCCAATTCAGCGCGGCTATCGGCGACGCGGGTGGCGCGCAGATAGGCGATGCCGAGGTAGGCCCGCGCCAAGCCCCACTTGGGCTGTTCGGCACAGAGGCGCTCGAGCACGGTGATGGCCGTGGGGACTTCGCGGCGGGCGATCAATTCGACAGCGTGGCGAAGGACGGTTCGATCCTCGGGCGCGATATCGTCGCGTGGGTCGGCGGATTCTGGTGCAGAACGGAGCCGCGCGCCGCAGTCGACGCAAAACGTCGCCTCCGGTTCGGACCTGGAGCCGCACGCTCCGCAGAAGTGGCTCATGGCCGCCACCGCTGCGGGCGATTTCCGCGGCACGCGGGCGGCGGTGGGGCAGACTTGTTTCGGACGTGGCACGGACCGGACATGGGCGACTCCTCCAGTGCTGCAGATGGCGCAGAGGAGGGTCGCCACACCGGAGGTACACCTCCGGCATGGTCATCGAGTCGCGGTCAGAACCGGTGCCGGGATGACCCGGACGCCCGGTTGCCACTCCGAGCCCCTCTGCGTATTCGACGCCTGAAATTTAATGCGCGGCGATTACGGCAACATTTCAGATGTGTTCCAGTCATGTTGCGGAATCGACTGGCGTCGAAAGTGTCGGGGATGCGCGGTCAGGCGCGAGGCGGGCCGAGGACGCGCTGTCAGGCGCGAGGCAGGCCGAGGCCGCGCGTGGCGATGACGTTGCGCTGGATCTCGCTAGAGCCCTGGGCAATAGTCGCGCTGATGGCCTGCAGGTGAGCGAGGCCGAAGTTCGGCGCGCCATACACGGAGTCACACACGAGGGACGCGAGGCCACCCCGATTCACGGCGGCATTTTGAATGCGCTGTTGAGTTTCCGTCGCCAGTACCTTGACCATCGAGACTTCGTAGTTAGGTGCCGCGCCCTTGCTGCGCAACCAGGCCACCCGATAGGCGAGCCACCGCGCGGCCTCGACGGCAATGGCGCACTCTGCCAACGCGGCGCGCTGACGGGCGTCTGCTGGCCGGCGCTCTTTCGCCGCGGCGAGGGCGAGCGCGAGGTGGCGGCGCAGAGTCCCAACGTGGGCCCCGCCGGAACGTTCGAGGTCCATCATCTGGGCGTTGATGTACCAGCCGCGGTTCTCTTCGCCAACGCGCTGGCCGATGGAGACGCGGACGTCGCGCAACAAGACCTCGTTGAAATGGTGTTCGCCTTTGAGGTCGATCAAGGGCCTGACTTCCACGCCGGGGGCGCGCAGCGGGACGATGAGCATCGAGATTCCGCGGTGCTTGGGGGCGGACGGGTCGGTCCGGACGACGGTATAGAGGAAGTCGGAATAGTGAGCACCGCTGGTGAACCATTTGTGGCCGTTGAGCACGTAGTCGTCACCATCGCGGGTGGCAGATGTCTGTACGTTGGCGAGGTCGGAGCCCGCGTTGGGCTCGGAGAGGCCCATTGCGAAGGAGATTTGGGCGCGACTAATGCCGGGAAGGTAGGTGCGCTTGAGCTCTTCGGAGCCGGCGAGCATGATCGAGGGCCCAACCTGCTGAATCGCGCGACGGTGGTGTTCCTGGGGAGCTCCGGCGAACGCCAGCTCCTCCATGTAGATGGTCTGCTCGATTACGCCCCTGGCACGGCCACCGTAGATCTCGGGCCAGGCGATGCCGAGCATGCCCCGGCTCGCAGCAGCGCGACTGAACCTCGGTGACCACTCCGGCAATTCCTCGCGCTGGTGGTAGTCCCAGAACTCAGGCGTGAGCGTATCGCGGAGGAACGCTGCGACCTCCTCCTTGAAGGCCGCTTCGGCGGGTGTCCAGCGAAAGTCCATTGGCGTTCCTTCCGAGGGAAGTTCGACGGCCGGTCGAGCGCGACCGGGGGAAATCAGGAGCGGGAGTCTCCCGTTTGACTGCTGCGTTCGACTTCACTGGCGAACGCCTGCGCGGCGACCTGCCAGCCGGCAATGATGCGGTCTTCCTCGTCATAGCTCATCGTCCCGGCGAAGCGATCGTTGAAGGTCATGGCGCTCGCTTCGGAGGTCATGAGCCATCGCGCGGTGAGACGCGTGGCAGCCTCCGCATCGAGGACGTCGCGATAGCCCAGCAGTTGCCGGGCCCTGGCCAGATCGAGGATAAGGCTGGACTTTTCGGCGAGTGGATAGGCGCCGCGGCACCATTGCGCTGGGACGCCGATGAGCTCCATTTTGGAACCGAGTTCGTCGAGGATGAGCTCGGCCACGTGACGGGCGCTCAGCACCCTTTCGTCGCCGGCGTTGAAGGCTTCGCCGGCGGCCTGCGGTACCGTGGCGGCGAGGTAGACCAGGCGCCCGAGGTTCTCGATATACCCGCGCTGAAAGTAGGCCATGCCGTCGGCTGGGAGGAGCATGCGCGTGCGGCCATCGCGGACGCGGCGGACGATGGACCATTCATGGCTGAGCGGGCCGCGCGGGCCGTAGACGCCGGGGTAGCGGACGACGACGGCTTCGAAGTCGCCGCGGGCGTGCTGGGCGAAGAGCTGGTCTTCGCCGGCCGCGACTTTGCCGGTGTAGTCAGCGGCATCGTACTGGCGCGGAGCGCTCTCCGGCACCGGCAGTGGCAGGATGCCGGCCGGCGTTGGCGCCAGCGTGCCCAGGTAGACCGGTTGGCCCGTGATGGCGACGAGGCGGCGGACTTTCCCGGCCAGCGTCTCCGCGAGCGAGCGCAGGCGGCCGGAGGTGCAGACCGCCACATCCCAGCGAGAGCCAGCAAGGGCGGCGGCTATGCTGGCGGGGTCGCGCGGGTCCCCGTGGAGGTGGGAAACGGCACCCGAGAAGACAGCCTCATGACTGCCGGTGTGATAGATAGTGACTTCGGCGCCGGCACGAAGGAAGTTCTCGACGAGCGGGACGCCGCTTGGACCGGTGCCACCGACGATGAGGACGCGGGAGGGTGCCTGGCCGGTCACTGGAGCGCTGGCCTGAGAACTGAGTGAGGAGAGCGAGTAGCAGCCATGGCGGCTCCTTGGCACGATTGGTCGGAGCGGACAGCTTCATGTTCGCTACAACGATTCATACCATGAATCGATATCAAACGCTAGAATTGCTCGGACGGAGGTGCTGGAGTGGGTAGACGGCGGTTGGCGCCGTGCTGCCACACTCGCCTGCGGACGTCACTACGACCAGGGAGGCCGCCGATGCCTGAAGACTTCGCCACCATCTCCATCCGCCGCGATGATGCCATCGCCGAGATCGCGCTGCAGCGCCCGGAGCGAAAAAACGCCATCACGGGGCCGATGGTGGAAGAGCTAAGTCGGGCGGTGGCGACGCTCAGAGCCGACGATGCCTGCCACGTGCTGCTGATTGCCGGCGGTGGCGGCGCGTTCTGTTCGGGCCTGGACCTCAAAGAGTTCAACGCTGAACCAGCACCGGCCTGGCGCGCCGAGTTCCAGGCCGGCTGGAGGTCGCTGCACGAGCAGCTGTATGAGTTGGACAAGCCGGTCGTGTGCGCACTGGAACGGTATGCAATCAACGCCGGTTCGGCACTGGCGCTGTCGGCCGACTTCTTGATCGCCGGGGAGACTGCGTTCCTGCAGGTGGGGGAAGTGATGCAGGGGCGGCCAGCACCGATGAACCTGGCCTGGCTCCGACTCCGGTTCGGTGATGCACTCACGCGCCAGGTGACGCTCCTGGGACGCCGCATCCCGGGGCCGGAATTGCTGCGGCTGGGGATCGCCTTCGAATGTGCAGAGGACGCCACAGTGCTTGACCGCGCGAGGGCGCTCGCGGCGGAGATCGCCGCTCTGCCGCCTGCCGGGATGGCGGCCACCAAGACTGCACTCCGCCGGCTGGACCTGCCCGGGGGGCCAAATGCGTGGTTCCGGGCGGCCGCCAGCGCTGTTTCCGGGGGCAGCGAGCGCGGGCCTCTGACGAGCGTGAAGCGGTGACGGATGCAGCTCCGGGGCCCTTCGCCGGGCTGCGCGTCGTCGAGTTCGGCCGCTTCATCGCTGCGCCCTACTGCGGCCAACTGCTTGCGGATGGCGGCGCCGACGTGATCAAAGTGGAGGATGTGGGCGGCGACGAGACGCGGCGGAACGGCCCGATAGTGGAAGGCGAAGGCCGCCAGTTTTTGAACAAGAACCGGGGCAAGCGCTCTCTCGCAGCCGACCTCTCCGACGCAACCGTGTCTGCAGCGGTGCGGCGGCTGGCGGCCAGCGCGGACGTCGTGGTCGCGAACTTCCGGCCGGGCCAGGCCGAACGGCTGGGGCTCGACTATGCGTCGGTCGGGGCCGCTAACCCGCGGCTCATCTATGCCGAGAACACAGCGTTCGGCCAGCACGGCCCCATGGCCGGCCTGGCGGGGATGGACATCGCGGTGGCCGGTTATTCGGGGATGGCGCAGTTCACCGCCGATGGACCACTGCCACTGCCGGAGCCGATCATCGACTACACCGCCGGCCTCCTTCTCGCGTGGGGGATCTCAACTGCGCTCTACCATCGCGAGCGGACCGGCCGGGGTCAGAAGCTTGATGTTTCGCTGCTCCATGCGGCCCTCGTCCTGCAGAACAACAACGTGAACCACGTCGACGTGGTTGATGGCTGGCGGCAGGAGTTCGTCGCCGGGCTAAAATCCGCCTTTGCCGAAGGGCGTTCGTGGGAAGAGATCCTCGCCTTCCGCGAATCTTTGCAGCCGTACGCGATCACTCGTGCCTACTACGGCTTCTTCCGGACGGCGGACGGCGTGATCGCGGTCGCCGGGATCAGCCGGACGTTGCAAGCGCGGATTGTTGGCATCCTTGGCATCGCAGACCGTTGGGTCACCGAAGCTGGTTGGCTACCGGAGGACGCGCGGGCGCATGCGCGCGAGGTCCACGCGCAGGCAGCGCGGGTGTTCGCTGCACGCTCATCGGCGGAGTGGATCGGCGTTTTCGTTGCGGCGGGAGTGCCGGCCTGCCCGGTGCAGTTCCGCGAGCAGCTGATCGACGACGAGCAGGCGCGCGCGAACGGCGCCTTTGTGGAGCTGGAGCACGAACTGGTGGGCCGGCACACCGTGGTAGCACCCCCCGTGCGATTCAGCGAGTCGCCGCTGCGGGCGCTGGCGGCATCTCCACCGCTGGGGCGGGACACCGCCGCAGTACTCCACGAGGCCGGGCTGGACGACACAACGATCGCCGCGCTCACGGCCAGTGGAGCGATCCGCGCCAGCCGTTAGGGGGCTGCGGCCAGATCGGCGCCTATTGACGGCGCAGCTGCGCGCGCATCGCCCCTTCTTCATCCGGCGACTGGTCGCGGACGAGGTCGACAACGACGCGATGGAGCACGCCCGTGAAGGCGAACGGAGCTTCAAATTCGCCTACCGCGGGTTGTGGCGAGCGGCCGACTTCGAGGCCAATGAACGACGTGCGGGCGCGGTAGACGACCGGGACCTCGGCCGAGCCGGCAGCGACTCCATCGATGAAGAGGGTGCCGCGGCCACTCGCCTCGCCGGTGCGCTCCATTTCGAATCGCAGCGAGCAGGGCCCGACCGGGAGCGGGCGGTCTGAGACCACGAGGTTGTGTGTGGCCAGATAGTTGTAGTCGTGGATGAGGTGACCATCCTTGAGGTAGAAGGCATAGCCTCCGCAGCTATCTCCCATGGCAAGCAGGACGCCTTCTGCGCCGCCGGCTGGGAGTTCGACCTCCGCAGTGATGCTGTAGGAGCGGTTGCGGACGTCGGGGGAGACGTCGCCAGGGATACGGCCGGAGCCGGGGTAGAGGACCCAGTGAGCGCGTTCAGCGGGGTGGTAGGGATTGCCGCTGGTCCAGCGGCCCCGACGATCGTCGAGGGGGAAGACGCTGTAGCGCTCGGCCTCGTCCGTCCAGGCAGCGACCAGCTCTTGAAGCTTGCCGGGGTGCTCCTGGGAAAGGTCGGTGCACTCGCTGAAATCCGAGTCCAGGTGGTAGAGCTCCCAGCTGTCCTCGGCGAACGGTGCACCCGAACGGTGCCAGGTGACGGCCTTCCAACCGTCCTTCCAGATGCCACGATGGCCAAGCATCTCGAAGTATTGGACAGGCTTGCGGGAGGGTCCGGCCGCCGAATCCCATGTATACGCGAGACTTGTGCCCTCGACCGGCTGCTGTGCCAGCCCGTGGACTTCCACGGGCGCGGAGAGGCCGATTGCTTCGAGGATGGTCGGGACGATGTCGGTCACATGGTGGAACTGGGGGCGCACTTCGCCACGGGCAGCGATCCGGCGGGGCCAGCGCATGATGAGCGGGTCGCGGACGCCGCCGCCGTGGGTGTTCTGTTTGTAGCGTTTGAGCGGGGTGTTGCCCGCCATGGCCCAGCCGAGGGGATAGTTGTTATTGAGGTGGCCCTGGCCGATCTCGTCGATGTGCGCCAGGTTGTTGTCGAGCGAATCGCGCACACCGTTGAAGTAGCGCAGCGCGTTGACCGTGCCAAAGGGCGAGCCCTCCTGGCTTGCGCCGTTGTCGGAGAGGAGCACGACCATGGTGTTGTCGCTCAGCTGGAGGGAATCCAGTTCGGCGAGCAGGCGGCCGGTGTGCAGGTCGGCGTGTTCGAGCATGCCCGCGTAGGCGGCCTGGAAGCGTACGTAGAGTCTCCGCTCATCCGTTGAGAGCGTGTCCCATGGGCGGACATGTTCGTTGCGCGGTGCCAGCTGTGTATCAGCGGGCACGAGTCCCAGGTGCTTCTGGCGCGCAAGCCGTTCCTCGCGGGTGAGGTCCCAGCCTTTTTCGAAGACCGGGACGTACTTCTCGATGAATTCACCGGGTGCCTGGTGGGGAGCGTGGCATGCGCCGAAGGCGAGATAGAGAAAGAACGGCTTGCCGGGAGCGACAGATTGTTGGCCACGGATGAACCCGATGGACTGATCGACGAGATCTTCGGTGAGGTGATAACCGGGTCGCTTGGGCGCTTCGATGGGGTGATTGTCGCAGGTGAGCTCGGGATGCCACTGGTTCGTCTCGCCTTCCAGGAAGCCGTAGAACCGGTCGAATCCGCGTTGCAGGGGCCACTGATCAAATGGTCCGGCGGCGGAGATCTCGGCCATCGGCGTGAGGTGCCATTTCCCGACAGCGAACGTGTTGTAGCCTTGGGGCCGGAGCATCTCTGCGAGCGTGGCGGCGCGGGGGGAGATGCTCCCGCGGGCCCCCGGAAACCCCATATCCCAGTTGGCGAGGCCGGCCATACCGACGGAGTGGTGGTTGCGGCCGGTGAGCAGCGAGGCGCGCGTCGGCGAACAGAGGGCGGTCGTGTGGAAGTTGCTGTAACGGATGCCTTCCTCTGCGAGCCGGTCGATGTTTGGTGTTTGGATTTCGGAGCCATAGCAGCCGAGGTCGGCGAAGCCCATGTCATCGAAGACGATGCACACAACGTTGGGGCTGCCTTCGGGGGCCTGAGGCGGTGCCGGCCACCAGGGCTGGGATTCGCTGATCGTGCGGCCCACTACGCCGCCAAACTCGACCTCCGTCATGCTATCTCCTTATGTCCTGTTACTTCGCGGGACTGCTCCGCGCTCGTGGCCGAAGCGCAGCAGCGAAAGCCCGTGTTACCGGTCGAGGCGTCAGGCGTGTTCGAACTGCGTGCCGCGACGCGGTAGCGGAAGCAGTAGGACTCATGACAAAGATAGGAACCGCCGCGGATGACGCGCACCGACCCCGCCGGGGGGCCAACGGGGTTGGTGCGCGGCCCGGAGATATGGAAGGCTGGATCGAACCAGTCGGAACACCATTCCCAGACGTTGCCAGTCATGTTGAAGAGGCCGAAGCCGTTCGGGGGGAAGGAATCGGCGGGCGCCGTGGCGAGGTAGCCATCCTCGCCGGTGTTCGTGACGGGAAAGTCGCCCTGCCAGACGTTGCAGCGATGGACCCCGCCGGGGGTGAGATCGTCGCCCCACGGGTAGCGTTGCTGGACCAGACCGCCGCGGGCGGCGTATTCCCACTCTGCCTCGGTGGGAAGACGCCTCCCCGCCCACTCGCAGTAGGCGAGGGCATCGTCCCAGGAGACGTGTACAACCGGGTGATCAAGCCGCGTTGCAATCGTCGATTGCGGACCTTCCGGGTGGGACCAGCAGGCGCCGTGAACCTGGCGCCACCAGGGCGCATCAAGCACCGCCCGTGTCTCGGGGAATCCGGCAGGGAGCTGGCCGCCAAAGACGAACGACCAACCGAAGCGCTCGGCGACGGTCAGATAGCCGGTGGCAGTGACGAAGTTGGCGAACTGGCGGTTGGTGACCGCTGTCCGCTCTATCCAGAAGGGGCTGAGGATGACTTCGCGGACCGGGCCCTCGCCATCTTGGGGGTAGCCTTCGTCGCTGCCGGAGCCCATAAGGAAGGCGCCACCGGGCAGGAGCGTCATGGCACTGCGCTCGCCAGTGTCGCTGCTGGCCGAGCCTGTTGACGCGCGGGCGGAGACGGCGCGCGCCTCGACGGCGGGGGCACAGCAGGCGTGGCCGGACCGCGCAGCCGGCATCAGTCCCGCCTGTCGGGATGGATTTGACGCGGCGGCCGGGCGGAAATTTGGAAACGTTTCACAGGATGGGGAGCATAGAAAGCGGGCGGGACCCTGTCAAGGCGCCGGCTACGGCGAGTGGCGTTCCCCGTGGCGCGCGAGGGGCCTATCATCTGCGGGAGGCAGCGCGATATGGTCACCATCGCAGACGTAGCGGCACGGGCCGAGGTGTCCCTCGGGACAGTCTCGCGCGTGCTCAACCACAACCCGACCGTGCGGCCAGCGATGCGCAAGGCGGTGCTCGCCGCGATCGCCGAACTCGGCTACCGGCCGAACATCAACGCCCGCAACTTGCGCTCCGCGAAGACGCGAGTCATTGGCCTCCTGATGGGGGACCTGACCCAGGCGCTCTCGCCACTCGCCATCCGCGGAGTCGAAGCGGCGGTCCAGCCGCGAGGCTACGCACTGCTGATAGCGGATGGGCGCGGCGACCCACGGGTGGAGCGCGAGGCACTGGAAGGCCTGATGGCGCGGCGCGTCGATGGCCTCCTCTGGTTCCCGGTGGAGCGCCGCGCGGCAGTGGAGGCGGCGGTGGCCGAAGTGACGGTCCCCGTCGTGCTGTTCGGCCAGACCTCGCCCAGCAAGGCGGTGGCGACCGCAGTCGTCGATGAACAGTCGGCGATCGAGTCAATGACAGCGGACCTCGCCAGTCTGGGGCACCACAGCCTTGGCTTCGTGGGGACGGGCCTCTCGGCCCAGGGCAGGCTGCGCCGCCTGACCGCCGCCTGCGCGCTTTCCGGGTTGGAGCGCGACCCGCGCTTTGAGGCCGTGCTGCGCAGTCCGCGGGGGACATATGACGCGGTGCGTGCAATGCTCACAGGGCACGCGCGGCCGACGGCGCTGCTGGCGAGCCCGCACGATGTCGTGCCGGACACCTTGCGCGCGGTGCGGGATGCGGGGTTGCGGCTCGGGCGCGACCTCTCGCTGGTCGGCTTTGGCGATACGGACTGGGCGGCCGCAATCGACCCCCCGCTGAACGTAATCACAGTGGATTTCGGACAGCACGGGCGTGACGCCGCGGAAGTGTTGTTGCGCTACGCCAACGGCGATGAGAGTGCCCCGCACACCATTCATCATCAGTCGGTGTATATCCGGCGAGGCTCCGTAGGGCCGGCCTGTCCCTGAGTAGCTCGCGGATGTCCGGCGACGTCGGCGCTTTTGCCGGGCCCGAGCCCGCGTCCGACCGAAGTCCAGGACGAGCGCAGCACGTGAGTTTGACATTGTCGTGGTGGGCCACCTAGAGTTTTCCACAATATCGGTTCATTCCATGAAACGGTTCTTTGCGGGCCACTCAGGGTCCGCCACCAGGGGGAGAAGTGATGACCACGGAAGAACGGCGTTCCTATTGGCAGCGGAACCTTGCGCGCCGGCG
>JADEYI010000448.1_pt1 | contig 57573 bp, 58 predicted proteins | sample 8542331 | NCBI WGS metagenome assembly JADEYI01 (sample SAMN16510988, study PRJNA670497) | mine drainage metagenome | isolation source: biofilm near Copperflume 1 | place: Germany: Marsberg coppermine Kilianstollen | collected 2018-02 | reverse complement strand
GCATGTCTCAGGCACGCCGCCAGCGTTCGTTCTGAGCCAGGATCAAACTCTCCATGTAAGCTCATTTTTCACATCCCTGCCTGTACGCCTTGCGGCACACTGACAGGGTGGACTGACCGCTAATTAAAATTGAATTCGGACGCGATTGACTCCGCATTCGGAGCCCTTCGCCACCCAAATTGGGCATGCACTACTATTCAGTTTTCAAAGAACAAAACCCTTGAGGCGAACCCTCAAGCTATCGCCGGGGGCGATAGCTTGTCAACCCCGCAAGAAATCTTCGATTAAAACAAGGCGTTTATTCAGAAGCTCTGCATCGGGCTCGAAACCCGCCGCTTCTTCCGACACCGTCAACCGGCGCGTCCGAAGCTGCGAGAAGGGGAAATCTAACATCCGTCCCCCGCCATGTAAAGCAGTTAGAAAAATAAATTTACAAATCACGCGGTGCGGTTCGCAAATCTGCCGCTGAAATGCAGTTTTCTGCCGTTTCGAGACGACGGTTCTGCGCAATCATCTCATTCCAAAAAGGTGCGTAAGTTTCTCATCTGGCGTCTATTGCGAAGGTCCTGCGGGCGCATCTCCAGCAAGATGGCGGCGCAACACTGCGGGCTCGGCGATCACGACGTATGCTCCCGCCGCCAAGGCACAAGATCCCGCGACCAGGAACATCGACCCGTAACCGATTCGGCTCGCGATCACGCCGAACACGTACGGCGCGATCATCGCCGCGATATCGAACAGTGAAGTGTAAATCGCCGAGGTCCGTCCGGTCGCCGCGCCATGCGTACGCCTGATCACCAGCACGCTCAACGCCGGATAACTTAGACCGTGCCCCAATCCGCCGATCACGCCAGCCAGTTCCAGCGTGCCCGGACGCCCGGTCCTTGAAATCAGCGCGATTCCCACGCCTAGCGCGAACAATGACGGCGCCAGCACCCGCTCGATTCCGATCCGATCGATCAGCCGCCCGCAGCTCAGCCGCACCGCGATGGCGGCCGCCGAGTAGGTCACGAAATACCATCCGACCTGCGCCACGTGACGTTGACTGGCGAGCGGAGTGACGAAATTAATTCGCGAGACCACCGTGGCCGAAAACAACAGCGTGGCAATCCACACCGGTAAAAGTTTGCGATCGAAGATCAGCGCGCGCAATTTGGGCGCCGCGGTAAGCGCCGCGCTTGAACTTTCGCGACGTGATTCGACGTCTTTGGAGACCATCGTCATCGCGCCCGCGCCGATCAAACACATCGCGACCGCGGTCGCGAAAAAGGCGGTGAAGCCGAAATGCCGAATGATCTCTTCTCCCAGCATTGGCGCGAACGCCGCCGGCATCATGCCGTTCAAGCTGAAGATCGTCATCGCCTCGCCATGACGTCCCTCGGGCAGAAGGCTGAACAGCATTGAGAACAGGGCTACGCGCATGGTGCCTTCGGCAGCGCCGTGAATTCCCCGAACGGCGAAAATCGGCACCCCGATCGAGTGCAGCGGGGCGTACAGCGCAAGTGCGATCGCTTCGACCAACAGCATCCAGAACACGGTCGATTTGTGCCCGGCTCGAGCCAGCACTCGCGGCACACCCGGACGCACCATCAGCGCCATCGCGGAGCCGAAGGCCGCGATCGCCCCGATCATCTTCGGGCCGCCACCAAGCCTGATCACGAACAGGGGAAACAGTACCAGCATATTGCTGGCGCCATTGAGCGCAAAGGTGGCGGCAAACACCGCCCAGAAATCACGGCCATAACCGTGCCCTAAGGGATGGACTCTGGCGGCTGCTTCGCTCGCGCTACCGAAGACCGCTTTCATCCGCGATCAACGATCGATGCATCATTTTTTGCGCAGTAACGGTGAGTAGAGATGCCCATGTGAATCGCGATTCCACAAGCGATGGCCTTCCTGCATGACAATGGCGACGGCCAGCACGACCGACAACAGCATCCCGAAAATCGCCGCGCTTATCCGCAGCCATTTTTTCCCGCCATGAGTTATCGGCGGTGACGATTCACGATGTATGGGACGAGCAGATTCCATATTTTACCAGGCGCGGCCAGCCGCGGTGATCTCCGATCAGACTATGGACTCACAAACGGCGCGGCAAGCAGAGGCCAACGGGCTTGGCTATTCACCTCCGGGCAAGGTGCGCGGCGGCGGCGTTTGCGCGGCGTTTGCGCAACGATCGCGAGCCCGGCGCCATGGCACTTTAATCGCGCTTCCACTTTCAGATACACTTTTTCATTCTCAATGCAGCGCATTCAGGATATACAGGACGTTCACGTCGTCGCGGTCGAGCCGCTGATCTCGCCGTCCGCGCTCAAGGACGAACTGCCGCTCGATGCGGCTGTGGTGCGATTTATCTTCGAGTCGCGCCAAATTGTGCGCCGGATCATGAATGGCGAGGATGCGCGGATCATGTTTATCGTCGGTCCCTGCTCCATCCATGATCCCGCCGCCGCCATCGACTATGCACGCCGGCTGGCGCAGCTTGCCGCGCGAGTCAGCGATCGCATCTTTCTTCTGATGCGTGTGTATTTCGACAAGCCGCGCACCACCGTCGGATGGAAGGGACTGATCAACGATCCCCATATGGACAATAGCTGCGATATGCGCGAGGGCCTCAGAATTGCGCGGCGGCTGTTGCTCGATCTCGCGCAAATGGGCCTGCCGGCGGCGAGCGAGATGCTCGATCCGATCACCCCGCAATACATCGCCGATCTGATCACCTGGGCCGCTATCGGCGCGCGCACCACCGAATCGCAAACCCATCGTGAGATGGCGAGCGGCCTTTCGATGCCGGTCGGGTTCAAGAACACCACCGACGGCAACCTGCAGGCGGCCATCAACGCGATTCAGTCCGCCCGCCTGCCGCATTCGTTTATCGGCATCACGCAGGATGGCCTGCCCGCCGTGGTGCGCACCGCAGGCAATCCGGATACGCATATCGTGCTGCGCGGCGGACGCACTCCCAACTACGATCCGGTCAGTATTCGGGAATGCGTTCGTTTGATGGTCAAGGCCGGCATCGAGCCGAGAATCCTGGTCGATTGCTCGCATGCGCAGACCAACAAGGATTTCAGCCGTCAGCCGGCTGTGCTGGCGCAGGTGGTCGATCAGGTGCGGGCGGGCGGCCGATCGATTATCGGCGTGATGGCGGAAAGTAACCTCGAATCCGGCAACCAGCCGGTGCGCGAGGGCCGTGCGGGACTGAAGTACGGCGTATCTGTTACCGACCCCTGTATCGATTGGCCGACCACCGAACGATGTATCCTTGAATCGTTCGAGGCGCTGCGCGAGTGAACCCAGCCTCGAAATGCGCCAGTTGAAGCTTCCGCACCCGCGCCGCGTTCGTCCTGGTTTTCGGCGCGATTGAAAAATCGTCTCGCGAGGCCGCAAAATTGGGGATGGATTTCGATCTAACCCAGTCGCAGCATCAGATCGTCGCCGGCGTCCGCGCGCTATGTCAGCGCTTTCCCGATCCCTACTGGCGCGACAAGGACAGCCGCCACCAATTTCCGCACGAGTTCTATCGCGCCTTCGCCGACGCGGGTTACCTCGGCGTCGCGATTCCCGAAGAATACGGCGGCAGCGGTCTGGGTATCATCGAAGCGGCGCTGGTGATGCGCGAGGCGGCCTACACAGGTGCGATGAACGCCGCCAGCGCGGTCCACCTATCGATTTTCGGCCTGATGCCGGTGGTGGTGCATGGCAGCGCGGAAATCAAGCGCCGTTACTTGCCGCCGGTGGCGAAGGGCGAAATTCATGTTTCGTTTGCGGTGACCGAACCCGACGCCGGCAATGACATCACCCATATAAAAACCTTCGCCCGCCGCGAGGGCGATCACTATCTCATCAATGGGCGCAAGGTCTTCACCTCCAAAGCGCAGGAAGCGCACAAGATGCTGCTGCTGGCGCGCACCACGCCAATCGATCAGGTAAAGAAAAAAACCGACGGGATGACGATCTTCTTCGCCGACCTGGATCGCCGCGCGGTCGAGGTCCGCGAGTTGCACAAGCTCGGCCGCCATGCGGTCGATACCAATCTGCTGTTTATCGATAACCTGCGCGTTCCCGCCACCGACCTGGTGGGCGAGGAAGGCCGCGGCTTTCGTATCCTGCTCGATGGGCTCAATCCCGAACGCATCCTGACCGCTGCAGAAGGAATTGGCATCGGGCGCGCGGCGCTCGACAAGGCGGTCAGCTACGCGAAAGAACGCATCGTGTTCGGCCGTCCGATCGGGCAGAACCAGGCTATCGCGCATCCGCTCGCGCTCGCGCATGCGCAGCTTGAGGCGGCCGAACTGACGATGCTCAAGGCCGCGTGGCTGTTCGATCGCCGTCAACCGTGCGGGGCCGAGGCCAGCACCGCCAAGCTGCTCGCGGCGGAAGCGGCCTTTCAGGCCTGCGATCGCGCGGTGCAGACGCTCGGCGGCTATGGCTACATGCAGGAATATGACGTCGAGCGCTATTTCCGGGAATCGCGGATGCTCAAGATCGCGCCGGTGTCGCAGGAGATGGTGCTCAACACCATCAGCGAGCACGTGCTCAAGCTGCCCCGTTCGTACTGACAACTCCAGTTGCGGGGACTTCTGCTGCCGTAGATTTGGAGCGCTCGAACCTCCATTTCCTGTCTTTTTTGAGAACGATATGTTTTAATAGATATTCTTATTGAGCGGCTCTTATATCGGTAATGATTTTATAAGAATGTCTTATGGAGTATGAAATGGCGAGGGTGCCAATAACCGTGATGGGCTACCGTTGCGAACGTTGCGGCCACGAATGGATTCCACGTAGGGCGGGTAGTCCGCCGCCGGAAACCTGCCCCAAGTGCAAAAGTGCCTTTTGGGATCGTCCGCGAAAAGGAATCATGACATACCAAGATTTCGCCGCAAAAACCGCTGCCGCATTAAAAAGCGCCGCACGCCCCATGACGTGGACAGAGATCAGAACGGCGACCGGACTTCCTCAAAAGTTTCCGAACAACCAGTGGGTTCACCGGATGGAGCAAGACGTAGGTTTGCATAGACAGCGGGACGCACATGGGATAATTCACTGGCAGTTAACGGATGCCAGTAATTCAGCGACCGCTAAAATTGCCGAGCCGATCCGCGCGCGCACAGGCAGAAAGCAAAGAACTGTGGAATGAAGCGCGTTCAGCGGCAACTGCCGATTTTTTTACAATTGGTTATTCGGGCCGAACCTTGCCCGAATTGCTTGCCCGGCTCGCGAGGGTAAATGTGCGATCGCTGATCGACATTCGATTCAGTCCGGTTAGCATGTACCGTCCGGAGCTAAGCAAAAATAATTTGCAGCGGCTCGTTGAACGGTCAGGATTTCAATATTTGCATATGCCGAGTTTGGGAGTTCCGAGACACGTTCGAGCGAAAGCGATTGAGACGGGCACCCGCAACGTCATCTGGAAATGGTACGAGGTGTCGGTTATCAAGCCGTTCCTGCGGCAAAACCTTCACAAGTTTCTGAATTTTGCTGAACATCCGGTGGCCCTCATGTGTGTCGAAATGGACCCTCAAGAGTGCCACCGTCATCTATTATTCCAGGCGCTGGAAGATCGCGGCCTCCAAGGCTTCGATTTGTAGCCAGTCATGGCTTGGGAATCGCGGCGGATTCTGATCACAGTACGAACGTACCCCACGCCTGCCCGAAAGAGCCTCGAAACCTCATGCACGGCCGGAATCACGTCAGACGGTCAGTGGATACGATTGTTTCCGATGCCTTATCGTCTTCTTAGGGCGGAACAAAAATTCTCAAAATACCAATGGATCGAAGCGCGTGTTCAGAAAGCTCGCAATGATACGCGGCTTGAAAGCTTCAACCCCGACCGTGATTCGATTAAACCTTTATCCGGCGTGCTTTCGACAGACAAAGAATGGCAGGCCCGCAAAGACCTAGTTTACCCGCTAAAATCGCCGTCGCTCTGTCAGCTAATGCGTCGCCGAGACCAGGACGATGAGCCAACACTCGGAATCTTCAAGCCCGCTCTAATTAAGCGACTCATTATCGAGGAAGATGCAGAGCGGGATTGGACAGCGGACCAAAAAAACATTCTTAGTCAAGGCGATCTGTTCGACGCTGCCCCGAAGGAAGAACTTAAGAAGATTCCGTTCAAATTTCGATATGAGTTTGAATGCTCGGACGCCGAGTGCAACGGTCACAAGATGATCTGCACGGACTGGGAAATGGGCGAACTGTATCGAAAAGTCCAGCAGAGCCACGGCGAAGGTTGGCAAGCACCCTTCCGGAAAAGGTACGAACAGGAGATGATTCAGAGATTCGACACACATTTCTATGTCGGGACGCTGCATCAGTATCCTGATACGTGGATCGTCGTTGGCTTGTTCTACCCATTGCCGGTCCGGCAACAACAACTATTCTAGTAGTCATGCCAAGTTGTTCGTTGGTCTTCTCCTACAAAACGCTTGCTTGAACCATAGCCGACGTGGAGCGCCTTGGCAGGAGATGGTGCTCAACAGCATCAGCGAGCACGTCCTGAAGCTGCCCCGCTCGTACTGATTGTCTGATCTTGCCTTGCCCGTAGCCGGGGGAGCGGCCGATCATTTTGCTGGACGCTGAGGGTGCCAGACCAAGTGCGTGGCATTGAACTCGCTCAAAATCAGCACCGTCAGGAATGGAAGTTCAGTTGTATGATCGATCGGTCCCGCGCTTGCAATACCCTCGGCGAGAAAATCGCTATTGGTAACCAGATCCTCATTGTACGGGCCATGCGGGTTTTTGCCGGTGAAATAGGCGAAGGCGACATCGGAATTCTTACGGGTAACAACCGAATCCTGGGCCAGTGAAACCAGCGTGACGGGAAATCGCGGGACAAACGGATAGGTATCGGCATCCACAAGTTGCTGGTACAGAGGATTCGCCATGTCCTGCTGCATCAGGGCGTCGGCATAGGTAGGAGTCAACAGAGGCGTGACCGCGTTGTTCGTAGTGCTCCAGCCGGTCTGCGTCGCTATGGCATAAGTTAAAAACGCAACTGTCGTATCGTAGCCGGCGCTTTGCGTCGCGGTGAAATAAAGGCCATCCAGATTGCCGCTTGATCCGCACTGCGTCGCCTGCGAGGGACAATTGTAAAAGTTGCTGGCCAGAATGTCGGTCGGTGCGATACCCGAGTAGTTGGCGAAACTGAGCACCAGGTAAGCGCTCAGGTAAGGCTTGCTCAAGGCGGATACTGTCGGATCGAGCGAGAACCAGTTGTTGTTAGTCTGCGAGATGTTATCGAACAGGTAAGGCAGACCGGTGCCTGAAAGATCGAAAAAGCCGGAAATCGGCGCCGCCTCCCGGAGTTTGACGTTGAGCGCCGATCGATAGCGTGGATTTCGCTGCATCAGATGGGCGGCTTCCAGCGCGTAGGCGCCGCCTTCCGAATAACCGGTTATATACAGCGGCAGCGTTCGCTTGATGTGATACGAACTGGCGAGAAACGATCGCGCCGCCTTGAGCATCGCGAGACCGCTTTGAGCATCCTGCTGCGGATAGGCGACGTAAGGATGCGGATGAGTGGTATCGTCGCCCAGGCCGATATAGTCGGGCATCACGACCACGTAGCCCTGCGAGGCCAGTATCGCCGCCATCAGAATCCCATCGGTATACGTGCTGAAGTTGGCCGGCAAGGTAAAATTCGAGGGCACATTAGTCCGCTGTACGGTGGTGCCGTGGAAATAAAGGACCACCCCCTTGATCGAAGCCGGAGCGATCTCGGGAATGACGATACCACCCGAAACCGTTACCGCGCTTTTATCGACATTGATCGCCGTGTAATCGATTTTGACTGCATCGACGGTCTTTATCCCAAGTGGATTGCTGCCGATCGGGTCCGCTGTGAGATCGAAATTGCCGAACTGCGCGGTATTGAGATTGGCGACGTTGGCGGCGCATTGCGTCTGCGTCAAACCGTTGCAGATCAGTTGATTGTAAAACGCGTCAAGGCCAGTGGTGGCCGCGGCAGTCGAGGCGGTGTTGCTTCCGGTCGGGTAGGTCATGACCAGCGCCTCGCTGGTCAGCGCGCCCTCACCCTTGGCTTGATCGAAAGGCGCCGGGTAAGAAGAGTTAGCAGAATTCGAGGATCCATTGCCGCAGGCGGCAACGGAGAGCGTGAGAGCAACCAGGAACAGCGTCTGCAAAGATGCGCCCATTCGTTTTACCGATCCGGATCCACTACTCATTTCCCGTCCCCTTTTGGCCCCTCTTTGCGCGCCATACTGTCCACTGGCGACAGTACTAGTATGCTCAAGTTACGGCCCGTGACTTGAGCAAGTCTCTAACGTGCTCATACTATTTATCTGGCTATAAAATGGAATGAGGATTGCGCAAACGCGCACCATTTGGCGCACGCAGCCAACTCCAAATCGGAATATTCTTAGTTCGATTCCGGCGCGATGCCACCGGCGATCTTGAGCTAACGCTCGCGCTCGATTTCCAGCAGCTTTTGCTTGCGCTCGAGGCCCCATCGGTAACCCGCCAGCTTGCCGTCGGATCGCACTGCGCGATGACATGGGACAGCAATCGCGATGCGATTAACCGCGCAGGCATGACCGACCGCTCGAACCGCGCGCGGATGTCCAATCGCCGCCGCCACCTCCGCATACGATTTGGTTTCGCCCGCCGGAATCGAACGCAGATACTCCCAGACTCGCCGCTGAAACGCGGTTGCCCTGAGATCGAGCGGCAGGTTACCAAAGGTTCGCGTCCCCTTCAGATGAGCCAGTAGCGCATCGGTCCACCGGCCTAGTCCGCGATCGTCGCGCACCAAATCGGCGGCGGGAAACTCGCGTTGAAGTTCCGACGTATCGCCGGCGAACTGAACCGCGCAAAGACCTTTATCGGTGACCGCAACCAGTAATTCGCCCAGCGCCGAATCGGCGATCGTATATCGGATGCGAACGCCGGCCGCGCCGCGCCGATAGACGGTGGGCGTCATGCCGAGTTGTGCGTTGGTCTTCTCGTACAAGCGGCTGCTCGAACCGTAGCCGGCATCGTGGAGCGCGTTGGTTATCGATCCGCCTTTGCGCACCCCATTTTTGAACGCCGAGAGACGATGCTGGTTCGCGTACTCGCGCGGCGAGACCCCGACCGCCGCCTTGAATTTGCGCTGTAGATAAAACGGACTGAGTCCGGCGATAGCTCCCAGTGCCGCGAGCGTGAGCTGCTGGTCGAGATTGGATTCGATGTAGCGGCAGATGCTGCGCATGGCAATCGAATCGTTGGCCGACCGATCGGGCTTGCAGCGCAGGCACGATCGATATCCAGCCTGGCGCGCGCTTTCGCGATCGCTAAAGAACTCGACATTCTCGCGGCGCGGCAGACGCGCCGGACATCCGGGCCGGCAATACACTCCGGTGGTCCTGACCGCATACCAGAAACGGCCTTGCGCGCCGCAGTCCCGGCGACAAACCGCTTCCCACCATGCCGCACGCTGATCGATCCGCTGCTCGATTATATTAGTCGTCGCGGTTTTCATGCGCTCGAAGATAGCGCTTCCGGAGCGTCGCGCTATCCGCGGCTTGCGCTCAAAACAAAAAAGTTAATCCTGCCGTGATTCAGCCGCCAACCGTTCGCTGATCAGCAATGCATTGAGCGCCGCGCTATGGCGCACGGGATAAACCTCGGGCTGATCGATCTGCTTGAAGCGGGCCTCGAGGATCGCGAATTCGCGCATGAAACGCTCGCGTGCGTCGTTGAGCGCCGGCCGCGGACCGATCCGTTTACCGCCCGCGAAAACCGGCTCGAGCAGCGGCGCGATATGCGCCGGCGCGGGCCTGAACTCGCGGCTGACCGTGACGGCACTTTCCTCTTCCAGGCCAATCAAATCGCTGTAGAAGCCACCGTTGCGATTAAAGGCGCGGAAGATTTGTTTGCGACCGGGCAGACTAGGTTTGTTTTCCGAGGTTTTAAGCCGGGGCTTGCCCGCATACTCGACCAGCTTATAGGCCACGTCGAGCGCGGGCGCATCCTGGCTGACCGCCATCGCGGTGCCCACGCCGAAGGCATCGATTGGCGCGCCCGCCTTGACCATCTCCTGTATTCGATATTCGTCGATATTCCCGCTGGCGAAGATCGAGACGTTCTTAAGTCCGTGTTCATCGAGAATGCGCCGCGCCCGGCGGCTGAGGTCGATCAGGTTCCCGCTGTCGAGCCGCACTCCCATCGGAACAATTCCAGAGCTGGCCAGATCGCGCGCCACCGCGGCGGCGTTCTCCACTCCACGCACGGTGTCGTAGGTATCGACTAACAGGGTGCTGAGGCGCGGAAACACCTTGACGAAGCTGGCGAACGCCTCGCGCTCGCGCTCATGCGCCATCACGTAGCTGTGCGCCATGGTGCCGTAGACCGGAATCCCATAACGCATCCCGGCGAGCACGTTCGAGCTGCCATGAAACCCCGCCATATAGCTGGAGCGGGCCGCAATCAGGCCGGCGTCGGCGCCCTGGCTTCGCCGCAACCCAAAGTCGACCAGCCGCCGGCCGCCGGCCACGGCAAAGCTGCGCGCCGCCTTGCTTGCGATCAGCGAAGCCATCCCAAGCTGGTTGAGCGCGATCGTTTCGATCAACTGGGTTTCAATCAGCGGACCGCGGACCTCGATTAGCGGTTCCTCGGCGAAAAAAATTGTACCCTCGGCAAGCGCGCGCACCTCGCCCGTGAAGCGCAGGGTCGCCAGGAACTGAAGAAACTCGGGGCTGAAGATTTTGAGCGAGTCGAGATATTCGACCATGCGCGGTTCGAAATGGAATTCCTCAAGCACGTCCAGCAGACGTTCCAGCCCGGCGGCCACCAGAAAGCCCCGCCGCGGCGGCATCCGGCGCGTGGTCAGACTGAAGCAGGCCTTATCGTTGTAGCCGGTGGCGAAATAGCTCGCGGCCATCGTGAGTTCGTAAAAATCGATGAGCAACGGCGTTTCGTCCGGTTCCAGACGCAAGTCGGAAGGCATCAGGTGCATCCTTTTTTCCCGCCCTGTGAACCGGCGGCTGCGGTAAGGTGTCCAATTATTGAGCGGAACGCGCCAGTCAAGCATGGAAATCGCGGCGGGCAAAAAAATGTCATCAACGCGGCGGATGGGGCGGCGACGGTGGTTGCGGCGGTTGCGATGGCGTCGCCGCTTCATGAACCACTCGAGTCTCAGAGTAGGGTCGTTCGCGCAAACTCTCCGCCATCGCGCGAAATCGCTCATTTACCAGATAATTGATTGTGCCCGGCTCGCCGATCAATCCGGCTTTCACCCCGGTCAGCAGTTCGATTCCCTGATCGATGGTTGAAACCGGATAAATGTGAAATTCTCCGCGCTCGACCGCCGCGATAGTCTCGCCGTCGAGCATCAGGTTGCTGACATTCGCGCGCGGTATCAACACCCCCTGCCGGCCAGTGAGACCGGTTGCTTTGCATACGCGATAAAACCCTTCGATCTTCTCGTTCACGCCGCCGATAGCCTGCACTTGGCCATGCTGGTCGACCGAGCCGGTGACGGCGAAATCCTGCCGTATCGGCAGCTCGCTGAGCGCCGACAACAACGCGTACAACTCGGTGGAACTCGCGCTGTCACCATCGATACCCGAGTAGGATTGCTCGAAGCATATGCTCGCGGTCATGGCGGCGGGAGTCTTGCGCCCGAAGCGATCGCGCATGAAACCGCTCAGGATCATCACGCCCTTGTCGTGGCTCGATCCTGAAAGATGAGCCTCGCGTTCGATATTGATCACGCCCGCTTGGCCGAGCGCGACCGTCGCTGTCACGCGCGAGGGACGCCCAAAGGCATAGCCGCCGGCGTCCATCACCGCCAGACCGTTGATTTGGCCCACCTTTACACCCTGCAGCTCGACGATCAGCGTAGCTTCCTCGATTAACCGCCTGATCTCTTCTTCGATAAAATTAAGCCGCAGAATGCGGTCGCCCAGCGCGCGTTCGACCTGCGCGGCGCGGACCTCGGGCGAATTCTCCAGCCGGGCGAAATACGCCGCCTCGCGCGCCAAATCGTCAATCGGCTCCATCGTGCTGAGCATGCGGCTGCGGTCGCCCGCCTTGCGCATCCCAAACTCGACGATTCGCGTCAGCGCGCCGCCATCGAACGGCGGCAACCCCTCGCGCCGCGCCAACTCGCTGACGCGCCGCACGTAACGCTCGATCGTCTTGCGATCGGCGCTGACGACCGGACGGACCTCAGCCTTGACCTTGAACAATTCGGGAAAGTCCTGGTCGTAGAAATAGAGCAGGTTATAGAGTTGCGCCCCGCCCGTCGCGATTACCTTGTTGCTAATCTCGATTGGCTCCGGCTTAAGTCCGCTGACTGCGAAAAACGGAAATGGTTCGAGGGTTTCCAGCGTCATCCGTCCGGTTTTGAGCGATCGTTTGAGGGTCTTCCAGGCTCCCGGTTCGACAATCGCATCTTCGAGATCGAACATCAGGAAGCCGCCGTGCGACTTCAGAAACGATCCTGCAATGATCCGGGTGAAATTGGTGCCGGCGCGGCCATACGGATCGAGCCATCGTTCGATCGTGCCGAACAGCGCGCGATAGCTCGGCGCATCCTCGCTGATAACCGGCGCACCTTTGGTTTCCGAATTGTCGACCAGGACATTGACCTGGTATTCAAAAAAACGCCCATTGCCGTCAGTCTCGGGCGGTTCCGGCCGCGGCGGCTGCGGCATCGCATCCGGCCGTCCCTCGGGCGCGGCGCGAAAGCGATCAAGATGGCCGAGCATGTGATCGAGCACTTCGTCGAGATAAGCCTGAACCGCGGAATTTTCAAATTCTTGTTTCAGCGCGGTGATCGCCGGCGTAATCAGGCGGGCGGCGAAGGCGCGCTCGATCGCGCGAATGTCTTCGACCAGCGCCCGCATGATCTCCTGCTGCCGCATCAGCAGCTTCGCGAGTTCGTCCTGCAGCTCACTTTGTACTTTATCGAGCCTTTCGCGCTCGGCCGGCGGCAGCGCCTCGAGCTCACGTGAGAGCACTTCCGGCGACTCCGGCATTTTACCGCCGATCAGTGGAATCAGAATAATCTGCCCGGTGGGCGCGCTCTGAACCGCGAAACCGCCCTCACGGGCGTGCTTCTCCAGCCCCTGGAACAACTCCTGCGCCTGCCGGTTATATTTATCTCGCAAGGCCGCACGTTCATGATCGAAATCCTCGCGCCGAAAGGCCTTGGGCAACTGTTCGATCACAAAATTGATCAGCTCCCGCATCCGATCGCGCAGCATCCGTCCATGGCCGGGCTTAAGATAAATGGCGACCGGGGTTTCCGCCGATCGAAAATTGTTGACGTAGACCCAATCGCCCGGCGTCGGCATGGTGCGGGCGGTTTCCCGCAGGCGCGCCAGTACTGTTTCCCGCTCATGCCTCGCGCGCAGCCCACTTACATAAACGTTGTAGCCGGGAGCGTTGATTCCGATCGCCAGCTTGATTGCGTCCAGTGCCCGTTCCTGACCGAGCAGGTCGTCACCGGCGGACGGACCGCCATCGGCCGCGATACGGCTTAGCTCTTCGGGGCTGATAGGTATCGCCCCGCGCAATTCCGAGGCTTTCAATTGCTCCGCCGCGGCGGCCGGTTTCAGATCAGGGGGTGAAGAATCGCTCGGGTGCGGGATTTCCGGCATATCGGCAGCTCACCATTTGAAGCGAATATTAAGGCGAATTTGTTTAACCCAACTTCTCGACCGGCACGCGCCGGCTTCTGCGCTTGGGCGCGATGATTTGCAGCATGCCTTCTGACCATCTGGCGCGAACCGAATCGGACTCGATCGAAGCCGGAAATCTGAATTGGCCGTCAAGCTTACCGCCGCGATGACGCACTACAATTTCGTTGCCGATCACCTCGACTTCGAGTCCTTCCGGTTCGACGCCCACGCTCAGCTCGAGCTCGAAGCGATCGCCGCAATCGCGCACGATAGCATCGTGCCAATCGGCCGTGCGGCGCCATCGCGACAGCAGCGCATCCTCGAAGAATTCGTCAAAGGCGCGTTCGAAATCTTTAAACCAAATGGCCATCTTGCTCGACCAGCCTACCCGGTTCGATTGTAATGTCAGCGGCCGTACGGGCAAAGCACCGGGCACAGACAGTTTCCCGCCTTTGCCACCTTCGTGGCAACTATCGCTACTTGCCGGGCAGCGCGCGATTGGCGTATCGTTTTCACATCGTGCCTACTTTCACCAAGATCGTCGCCGCCACCGATTTCTCAGAGGATTCAGAGCGCGCCATCGAGTACGCCGAGGAGCTGGCGCGGCGGTTCGGGGCTGAGATCACAGTGTTGCACGTCGATCAGCCGCTCTCGCCGGTCATGATGAGTCCGGACTTCGGCGCGGGCGTCGATATCGGCGCGATGAGCCGGATCGCGGAAGAACAACGGCTGCTGGCGCAGAGTGAAATTGACAAAATTGTCGCGCGCATGCGCGATGCCGGTCTGAAAGCCCGCAGCCTGCTGCGGGTGGGATCGCCCTTCCTTGAAATCATCAACACCTCACAGAGCGAGAACGCCGACTTGATTGTGCTCGGAACCCACGGCCGGACCGGGCTCGCTCACGTTCTGATGGGTAGCGTGGCGGAACGAGTGGTGCAGAAGGCCGGCTGCCCGGTGCTGACGATTCGCCATCCCGATCGCAAGTTCAAGCATCCGCTCGATAAATAGTTCCTGCCGTCGCGACAACCCACTTCGTCCTTGATCGATGTGGGGTCGGCGATTTATCCCTGCGTTATTGTCCTGGACCGGCTTTGCGGCGGGCTTTCTTCTGCCGCCGATGGCTGATAGTAAGGCCCGTGATGCTGAATTCGAGTGGACCGGGCGGGCGACGCGCAATCTCGTTTAATGTCTTTTTTGTTGGCGGCGCGGTGTTCGCGGCTTTGCTCTCCGTCATTGCGCTGACGCAAATCGCATTTCCAGCTCCCGCGCGGCATGCGATGGTGGTGGCGGAAAACGAACTGGCGGCGCGCGCCGGAATGGAAATTTTGCAGCATGGCGGCAACGCGATCGATGCTGCCTGCGCCACCGCGCTCGCCGTCGGGGTAACCAATCCGGGCTCGTGCGGGATCGGCGGCGGCGGCTTCATGTTAATCTACGTCGCGCGGACCGGCCAGTTTTTCGCGCTCGATTATCGCGAACGTGCGCCATTTCGCGCCAGCGCCGACATGTTTCTGCGCAACGGACATGCCGACGAGGAGTTGGCTCGCACCGGCCCGCTGGCGGTTGCGGTGCCGGGAGAAATCGCTGGAATCGAGGCGGCGCTCACCCGCTTCGGCACCATGAAATTTTCGGCGGTCGCCGCACCCGCGATCAAACTGGCGCGCGACGGCTTCCCGCTGGGCGATCATATGGCAGCCGAGATCGCCCATGTCGCGCCGAAGCTGGCGCGCGATCCCGGACTGCGTGCGGTCTTTCTTAATTCGGATAATTCACCGCCCAAGCCAGGCCAGACCATAAGCAACAAGGAATTGGCGGCGACTTTGACCCGGCTTGGCGATCAGCCCGCGAAAAACTTTTACCACGGAGCGATCGCGCATCAGATCGCCACCTTTCTACAGGATAAGGACGGGCTACTCAGCGCCGCGGATCTCGCGCAGTATCAGCCAGTCTGGCGCAAACCGCTCAACTTTCCGTTTCAGGGCTACGAGGTTTACACAATGCCGCCGCCCTCGTCGGGCGGAATCGTGCTTGAGATGCTCGGCATGCTCGAACCGGGGCACCTGCAGGGACTGGGACTGAATTCGCCGCCTTATCTGGCCCGTTTGATCGAAGTGATGCGCAAGGGCTTTATCGATCGGGACGCCTATGGCGATCCCGCTTACGTGCATGTCCCGATCGCAACGCTGTTGTCGCCGACGCATATCAACGAGGCTCGACGGCGCGCAATGCATCACAACCAGCCGGCCATCAAGCCGGGCGTGGCCGCGCATGACCATGGCACCTCGAATCTATGCGTGGTGGACGCCGAAGGTAACGTGGTGGCGCTGACCACGACGATCAACACCGCCTTCGGCGCCAAACTGATGATCCCGCAGCTGGGTATCATTCTTAACAACGAGATGGACGATTTCGGGGTGGCCCCCGGGGTCTCGAATGTATATGGGTTGGTGGGCGAGCGGGCCAATGCTATCGCGCCGGGAAAGCGTCCGCTCTCGAGCATGGCCCCCTCGATCGTAACCCGCTACGGCCGCCCGGTGCTCGCGCTGGGTGGATCGGGCGGTCCGACGATAATTACCGGCGTGCTTCAGGTCGCGCTTGAAGTGCTTGATTTCCATCTAAGGCCGACTCAGGCGGTAGACGAGCCACGCATCCATGATCAGGGGATGCCAGACGTAGCGATGGTCGAAAACAGCATGCCCGATGCCACCGTTAAAGGACTTCAGGGGATGGGCTATAAGGTTAAGGTGCTCCGATGGTTCGGCGCCGTAAATGCGATCCAAATCTCACCCGAGGGCCGGCTCAGGGGCGCCTTTGATCCGCGCAAGGACGGCGGCCTCGCCAGCTACTAAACGATTGCGCGCCCGGGACTGGGACAGGCACGGCGCTCAAGTTAGACTTGAGCGCGGTGCCTGATCACGCATCGAACAGGATGGTAACCCGTTTCGCCCGCGAGGCGGTGGCCGGCGGCGAAACCGCCACCGGCCACCGCCTCGCAGCATGGCCCGGCCTCGCGGGGGGCGCGGTAATCGTCGCCATCACGACGCTGATCGTCGGCTTCCATCTGGGCCGCTATGGATTGTGGGAGCCGGACGAATCCCGCTATGCGGAGATCGCGCGCGAGATGCTGGCGATGCACGACTTCGTGGTTCCACATCTCAATTACGTTTCATATATCGAGAAGCCCCCGCTGCTTTACTGGCTGACCGTCTGCTGGATGAAGCTGTTCGGGGTGAATGAGTTGGCGGCGCGCCTGACGCCCGCAATCGCAGCAGTCGGCGGAACTCTCGCAACCTATGTCTTCGCGATGCGGGCGATGGATCGCCGGCGAGCGTTCGCCGCCGGACTGATCCTGGCCACGATGCCGCTATACGCCGTAATGGCGCAGGTGCTGACGACGGATCTGCTTTTGACCACCACGGTGACGGTCGCGACCCTCGCCTTTTATCTGCATTGGGTCGAGGGCGGCCGCTGGTGCTGGATCGCATACCTGGCAACCGCGATGGCGGTTCTGACCAAGGGGCCGGTCGGCGCGGTTTTGCCATGCTTGATAATGATCGCGTTTTTGCTCTGGGAGCACGATCTACGCGGGGTGCTTCGCCGCTTCCACGTCTTCGCCGGACTGGCGATCGTGATCGCGATCGCCGCGCCGTGGTTCATCTATATGACCCTGCGAGTGCCGGGGTATTTCCAGTTCTACTTCATCGGCGAGCACCTGCGCCGATTCCTTCAATCCGGCTACAGCCACGGCGAGCCGATCTACTACTACGTACCGGTGATCATCGCGGGGATTCTGCCGTGGTCAATTCTTGCCGTCTTTCTTGATTGGCGCACGATCCGATTGGATGCGCCGCGGCGATTTTGCCTCATCGCCGCCATCACGATTTTGGTATTTTTTTCGCTCGCGAGCGCCAAGCTGATTCCGTACGTGCTGCCTGCCCTGCCCCCGATCGCAGTGATCCTGGGCGATGCGATTATCACTACGATCGATAATCGACCCCGCCGCCTGCTGATTGCGATGCCGATTCTCGGTCTGTTCGGCGCCACCGCCGCGATTGTCGCGATATACGCGGCTGACTTTCGCGGTCCCTATCTGGTGCCCGCCAGCCCGGCCTTGGAGGCGATCGCAATAATCGGGCTGGTCGCCGGCGCGGCGGGCGCTGCTCTCTTCTTTGCTAATCGATATATTGGCGAACTCGCGATGGGTCTGATGGCGCTGGCGATCACGCTAATGTTGATAGCGGGGACTTGGGGCCGGCTGGCGGTGGAACCATTGCGATCCTATGCGAAACTGGGCCGGGAAGTTGCCGCTGCCGCACCGAACGCTACCTTGGTTTGCTATAAACGCTATGTTCAGGCACTGCCATTTTATGCGCATCGCCGCGTGATTCTTGCCGGAGCGCAGACCGAGTTGAGTTTCGGCGCGAGCGCGGCGCCCGATGCGCGCCAGTGGTTTTTCGACGGCCGCCGAAGCTCGATTTTGCGTTTGTGGCGCAGACCCGGCTCAGTGGTAGTGGTGCTCGATCAAGCCGACCTCGACCGCTTGAAAAAGGATCTCGGTCCATTCACCGTAATCGGTTCGGAGTTTAAAAAGCGTGCAATCCTTAAATCGACAAAGGCCCGATCCGGAAACTGACGCCAATCAAGAGGGCGCACCGGTATCGCCGCGTCATCAGTATGCCGGCTTTGCCCTGCGCGCCGGACTCGGCCTGGCGGTGGTCGGTTTCATGCTCTGGCGCTTCAATCCGCGGTCGATCGTGGCGCTCTTCGCGCGAGAAAGAATTGAGTATTTCTGCGCAGCTTACGTAATTTACATCGGCGGCCTGTTGCTTTCATCGTGGCGCTGGCAACTGCTGGCTGCGATCGTCGGTATCCGCGACCGTTACCTGCGGTTCTTCCGTTACTACCTGATCGGATCGTTCACCAACTTGTTCGTGCCCGGATTGATCGGAGGCGATGCCGCCCGATCGATTTATCTGGGGCGGCGGCACGATAAAATCGCCGCCGCTATCGCCTCCGTAGTTGCGGACCGCGGCAGCGGAATTTTTGCGCTGTTCTGGCTGGCGGCGCTAGCCACGTTGCCAATGGCCTCGACGCTCCCGCGTTCACTGGTCTTCACAGTGCTCGGGGTCGGGGCGGTAACCTTCGTCGGATTTCTCTGCGCCCCGATAATCAACCACTTCTTCAGCATGACCAGCGGCCGGCTGAAGTCACTGTCCGATACGATTGCTCCCTACCTGAGCCATCCCACCAGCCTGATCCCGGCAATTGCGATGTCGATGCTGCTGCAAACGATGCTGGCGACGGCGCAATGGGTGTTGGCGCTGGGGCTTGGCCTGTCGATTCCACTGCGGGTCTTTTTATTGTGCATGCCGATCGCGAATGCCTTCGCCAGCATCCCAGTCACCCTCAACGGCTTGGGACTGCGCGAGGCGACCTACCTGGTGATGCTGGGTTTGGCGGGCGTCAGCCATTCCGACGCGGTGGCGCTAGGCCTGTTATGGTTCGCGACCACGGCCCTGGCGGGCTTCACGGGAATCGTCCCTTTCATGATGACCGGCAGCCCAAAATCCGCCCGCAACGCGCGCAACGTCGCGGTGCAGCCCGACGCGTCAGCTTGATCAGATTCGGTTCCCCGCGCACGAGAATCATCGGCACTGTTTAACTGGCCCTACTTCGCCTGTAGACGAAACTGTCGTCATCGACACATGGCGATGTAACTCAAGTAAGATCGATATAACTCCACCTTACCGGTTTCTCACTCAATTCCCATTTTCGTTGCGGAGCTGCAACGGACAGCTTGCCAAATCCGCTCGCCCTGATCGAAAGCTTCACTAATACAGCGTCTTTTAGGTTATTTGACTTGGCATTGAACCTGCTTACAAAAACTCGGGGAAAAATACCGGTTTATACCAGTGGGGGGAGTGCATAACGTGAAGAGGAGTAATAAAGGACAAATAGCGGTAATCGTGGCCTTGGTACTACCGGTGCTGATAGGCGCTATCGCGCTGGGCACCGACGTCGCGATCTTCTACTTCAACTGGGTTCAATTGCAAAAGGCAGCCGATGCCGGCGTATTAGGCGGCGCTAACTATTTGCCCGATAATCCAAACCAGGCGGTGGCCAGCGCCAACCAGCTAGCCGAAACCGATGGAGTCGCCAGTGGTGAAATCGTATCCACCACCGTCGCTTCAAATGATCTGTCGATTACGATGCAGGTGAAGCGGCAGGTTCCGTACTATTTCGCCAGAGTGCTGGGGCTAAGCAATGGAAGCGTGGCCGCCACCGCCACCGCCGCAGCACCATACGCACCGAGCACGGTAAACGCCGGTACGCCCTCACAGGTTCCGCCGGGTGGGGACAATGGGGCCACCAACGGCAGTTTTGGGAGCTCGGTGGGCCAGAACGGGCTCATGCCAATCGGACTCGATTACAATACGGTTTATAACGACGGGCAGCAAATAACACTTCAGCAGGGCCAGGTCGGGCACGGTAACTGGGACCTGTTGGCGCTGGGTGGAGTCGGCGGCGCGAATCTGCGAGCCAATATCGCCAATGGTTACACCGGGCAGATAAGTGTTGGCGATTGGGTCAACACCGAGCCTGGAATAAAAGTCGGGCCGGTCGATCAGGGCTTTCAGGATCGCCTCAACGCCGCCCAACTGAGCGATCCGAGCGGCACGTACGCATCGCATGCGCTCAATGATCCGCGGGTATTGATTGTGCCAGTGGTGGACTGGGAAAATCCAAACGGACGCCAGGCAGTCTTGGTGAAAGCGTTCGCCACGGTATGGCTTGACGGTTACAACGGCGGCTACGTTACCGTGAACTTTATCAGCCAGGTGATCGCGAACAGTTTCGGGGATCCTAACGCACCTGGTTACGGCTCGCGCGGCACGCCTATCCTAATTAAGTAGTGGTCAGAGCGCGCAGGCTGCGGGACTTTTCAGCCGCCTGCGCTCCTCATTTTTCCCAAAAAACCCAGGCAGGGACGGCCCAATCAAATCAATGCACGGCATCTTCTCCGTGCGAGAGCGTGCTCCTGCTACGCAAGCTTCCAACATCGGGGGTCAATGAAGCCAGGAACCAACCGCCGTCGGCGGCTGGTTTGCTCGATCGGAATGCAAGCGGGTACGTTAAAAAAACCTCCGGGGCTGGTTTCGGGCCACTGCCTTCGCCAATTCCCCTGAGCTGCTCTGAAGTGCGTTTTTGCAAGCAGGCTATTGCAGTGGGTTATTGATTGATGGTCCAGGTCGATCCGTCACACGTATCGACGCGATACTCATAGGCATGCTGAACGGCGCCGTTCAGCACGGCCATCAGATCATAATCGCATTGAGAGGTTCCATCGTTAATTACTACAGTTGCATGCTGTCCGGGCCCGACGGATTGCCCAGCCATCATATTGGTGGTGGTGTCCCAGCCGGAACTGTCCACGTCTGACGCATAAAACTCGGTCAAGGTGTACGGAGTATTGTTGGTCACTACCACACTTTTGCTGCTGGCATGTGCAGTAGAAACGCCCAACAAACACAACGGCACCAGTATCGAAGCATAGCGCAGTGATTTCATGTTGTTCCCCTCGATAGAAAGAATTCCGCTGCCATCTTTAACGCACGTTCCGTGCCGCAAAACAGGCCGCGTACTTCCACCAATATTTGCTTATCAAGGGCCCGATGTTGTCTAACTGCCGCAGATTATCGTTGCATCCCCACTACAAACCCGTATTCACTTGCCGGTTAGCGCTGCAATAAATTCCTCGGCCGTGATTATTGAGTCCACGAGGCCCGGAAGAATTCGATCCATGGCGAAATCGTGCATATCCTGAGATGCGCTGGCGCAGCAATCACGAAGAATGACTACCCGGTAACCAAGGTCCGCTGCGTGCCGCGCCGTGGCCTCGACCACGTAATTAGTCTGCAGCCCGAACAGCACCAGCGTACTGGCGCGCAAGCTGTTCAAAATCGGTAATAATCCGGTGGTCAGGAAAGGATCGATGCTGGTCTTGTTAAGCACCGGTTCATCGGGTTGGGGCCGCAGCGCTGAATGAATTGCAGTTCCCGGCATCCCAGCCCGAACCACTTCCTGCTCGCGAACCATCTTGAGCAGCGGAACTGTAGCCGGCGCCTCATATTCGGGCCATCGATATGAAACCGTGACGTAAACGATCGGCACTTTGCGATCGCGGCACCTATCGATTACCTGCGCCATCCGCTCCAGCATGGCGCCCTTTACGCCCGGCGTAAGTTCGACAAAGTCGGTCTGCACATCCAGCGGCAGCAGAACCGTGGTTTCCGGATCGATTTTCAACGTCGTCATAGACACTCCTGCATTTCTTATCGCAAGCCGCGACGGTCAAGCAGTGGCATCACGCCCCGCTGGAAAGCTTCGAGTCCCTGTATGAAATCAGGAAAACAAAACATCACGCCGTCAAGTTCGCCATCGCGAATCAGCCGGTCGAGGATCGATGCGATTTTCTCCGGACCGCCGGTCAGCGGCTGGCAGCCGAAAAATACGAACTTTTTCGCGATGTCTTGAACCAACTGGCCCGAAGACCCCTGCGCTATGGCAGTCACGTTTTGCAGCGCTGCGGTATCGGCCCCCGAGGAGTAATAGTCGAACAGTTCATCGGCGTGGGCGTCGCTCTCGCCCTGTATCAGAGTAAACACGGTGTAGGCCTTGACCCGTCTTTCCGCGTCGCGCGCCATCGCCTTCATCTTCTGTGCAAGTGTTATGACCTCATCGAAATTGCGGCCGCCCAAAAAAGAGTGGGTTCCATGGCGCGCGGTGAAACGCATGCCATTTTCGGAAATTCCGGCGCACACTATTTGGGGATGCGGTTTACTCAGTGGCTTGGGATCGGATTTGCAATCGCGAAGCTGGAAGTATTTGCCATGAAAACTGACACTCGGCTCGGTCCATAACCGCTTAATTACAGTAATCCATTCTTCCGCATAGTCGTAACGATAAGAGTCGTAGTCCGGCGGCAGCATGCCCATCTGCGCGCTTTCATCAGGATAAGATCCAGTGACTATATTTATGCCGGAGCGGCCCGCACTGATGTCGTCAATCGTGGCCGCCATTTTCGCGGCGATTGCGGGCGCCACCAGCAACGGCTGTACCGAAGCGTAAATTTTTAAGCGCCGGGTAACCGCCGCCAATCCCGCCATCAGCGTCAGAGACTCCAGCGAATACTCCCAAAAGTTCGTCTCTCCGCCGAATCCGCGCCATTTTGACATGCTGAAGGCGAAATCGAAGCCGATCTGCTCCGCCAGTTCGCAGATCTGCCGATTCAACTTGAAAGTCGGCATGTACTGAGGGGCGGTTTTGGAAATTATCCAGCCATTGTTGGCGATCGGAATGAACACTCCCAGTTCCACTCTACGCATAGTACTCGTGGTTCTCCCTACGTAACGAGGCAAGGTAATTAGACCAGCTTTATTGTCCGGCGCGAAACGGAATCCGCGATCGCAATACCCTCAGGTAAACTTAGCCGATGCGTGTATGAGTGGCATCTTTTAGCTTGCCCTTAGGCGCATTTCATGAGCAAGGTTGCGATTGTGAAAGCTTTGTACCAGCGGCTTGTTCTTCTGCGCGAGAAATAAGTATCGATAGCCGTGGTAATTGCGAAACTATTTACTAAATGAGAGGATAACTGCGGCTACGGCCCGGAATAATAAATCAGGAGACGAATTTTGGATATCGCTAAATTCATCGCGGAGTTGAAGCAGGAAAGAGATCGCCTGGAACGGGCTATAGCGGCGTTGGAAGATGAGTCGGACGGTAGCAGCAGGACCCGCTCAGTCACTAGCGCCTCCCGGTCAAACTCCAAGTCGCCACAGGGCCGGGGAATCACCCCTGAAGGCAGAAAGCGGCTGTCTGAGATGATGAAGAAGCGTTGGGCAGATCGCAGGAAAAAAGGAATGGTAAAGGGCAGGATGTCCCCGGCTTCTCGTTAGCCGCTAGATCCGAGCGTGAGCAATGCCGGCGTAAATGTCGGCACTGCTCACGCAGCCTCACCTTCGCTCTTATTCGAGCTTTCTGACTTCAGGCGCCCTTCAGTACCAGATACGAACGCCAACGATGAATCGCAGATCGTGGACGATCCCATGCTGCGCCCGCGTCAGCGCTGCGGTTTCTCCGAAACTTTGGGTATACGCAGCCCCGATATAGGGCGCGAACTTGCGGCTGAACTCATACCGAATTCGCAACCCGGTATCGAGATCCGCGAGGCCTGATCCAATTTCCCTGACCGGCTCGGACTTACTATAAACATTCGTTTCGATCTCCGGCTGAGCTATCAGCCGGTTAGTGATCAACAAATCGTAAGATCCGAAAAACCTGCCGGCGAATCGGCCATCGTTGCTGAAATAGAAGGTGGGCTCCGCCTGGAACCAATAAGGCGCCAACCCTTCGATCCCGATCGCACCCCATGTGCGTCCGGGGTTTGAGTCCAGATCGTAACGGACCCCAGCCTGCACATCGAAATATCTCAGATGCGGTATGGGCCGGTCGTACAATGCCTCGGTATCGCCGTCGGTCACTTTCCCGTTTTCGAGAAAGCCTTCGGATTTAAACCAAAGCCGATTCATGTCAGTACCGATCCAGCCCTCGCCATCCCATCGAAACTCATTTTCGATACCGCTGGTACGGCCTTCGAGCTGATCGAACATCAGATGATAAAAAATCGTATTGTCCTCGACCGGCGGTTCCCCATCTTGCGTATAGGTTGGCGGGCCGGGAGAGTAGGCTATCGGACCTGCCGGACCGGGAGCTGATAACTGTGCGTTGGCGATCGATCCGGCGCACATCGCCAATGCTGCCGCGATTAAAAAACAATATCTGCGGTAACCGCCGATCGCCGCGCAGTTCATGAAACGATTACGGCGCGGAACATGCCTGCTTCCATGTGATAGAGCAGGTGACAATGAAACGCCCACTGTCCCGGCGTATCGGCGCTGACCAGATAGCTCAGTTTTTCGCCGGGTTTCACGTTGATGGTGTGCTTGTAGGGACGGAACTCGCCCTTGCCGTTTTCCAGTTCGCTCCAAAGCCCATGAAGATGAATGGGATGTTCCATCATGGTGTCGTTGACCAGGATGATCCGGACCCGCTCGCCTAACGCGAGCCGGATCGGTTCAGCCTCCGAGAACTTTTGTCCATTTAATCCCCAGATGAAGCGTTCCATATTTCCGGTCAGGTGTATTTCAATATCGCGCCCGGGTGGGCGCGGATCCGTCCCTCGGTAGATGGCGCGCAATTCCGAGTACGCGAGTACATGCCGGCCGGCGGGAAAGCCCTGCCCCGCGCTCGAAAGCTGTGCGCTCGGCATCTCGGCGACATTATCAACCTCAGGTCCGAGACGCGGCTTCACGTGTTCCGACACCGGCGCGTTCATGCTGCCCATGTCCGCTCCCGAAACCGCCGCGCTGGTGCGTGGTCCGGGCTGTCCCGGTGCTTCCTTGAGGTTGATCATTTCTGCTTTGGCAGGCGCACTCGGTTTCGCTTTACCGGGTTCAACCTCCATCTTCATACCCGGCATCGGATCGCCCGGCATGCTGCCCATGCCGTTCATCTTCATATCGTGACGGTTCCCCATTCCCATCGCGCTCATCGTGCGCACTGGACGAGGATCCATCGGTGGAATCGCGGCAGTCATGCCATATGCGGGCGCCAGCGTGCCACGCGCATAGCCGGTGCGATCCTCCGCTTGAACAAACAAGGTATAGGCTGCGGCGTCGGGCGGCTGGACGATCACATCGTAGGTTTCGGCAACGGAAATCCTAAACTCATCGACCGTTACCGGTTCGACATCGTTGCCGTCGGCTTGCACTACGACCATCGGCAAGTTTGGTATGCGAACGTCGAAAATAGTCATCGACGATGCATTGATAAAGCGCAGGCGAATACGCTCATGCGGACGAAACAGCGCGGTCCAGTTCCACGACGGAGGTTGTCCGTTGATCAAATAGGTATAGGTATTCCCGGTGACATCAAGGATATCGGTGGGACTCATGTTCATGCGGGCCCACATCAAGTAGTTCGAAACCGCTGAGCCGAATCCCCGCTTGCGAAGGTCGGATGCGAAAGTGCCTATCGTCCGCTGATGAAAATTATAGTAGTCGCTTTGCTGCTTGAGATTACTGAAAATTATCTCCGGATCCTCGTCGGTCCAGTCCGAGAGCAGCACCGTGTAATCGCGATCGTACGCGATCCGATGCTGGTCCTGAGGGTCGATGATAATTGCTCCATATTGGCCGATCTGTTCCTGGAAGCGGCTGTGGCTGTGATACCAGAAGGTTCCGCTTTGCCGCACCGGGAAGCGATAAACGAAGGTCTCGCCGGGCGCGATACCGGGAAAACTCAGACCCGGCACGCCATCCATGTTCGATGGCAATCGAAGTCCATGCCAATGAATTGAACTGGTTTCTTGCAGCCGGTTGGTGACCGACAGCGTCACATTTTCCCCTTCGCGCAGGCGCAGGGTCGGCCCCGGCACCGATCCATTGACGGCGTTGGCATAGGCGGGCTGGCCCGTGAAATTTACCGGGACCCGTTCGATTGCCAAATCGAAATGATTGCCCGAAAGCAGCGCAGGTCCGATAGCGCTTTTCTTCGCTTCGACAGGCCAACTCCAAAGATTCAGTGCGGTCATTGCACCGCCGGCGATTGCGCCATGAACGAAGCGGCGCCGAGTGATTCCGCCAGCAGCCTTGCCGCCGCTTTGACGCTGCGAGCCAGGCAAATCGGCGCTTTTTTTCACTGACATCAAACCAATCTCCAATCGCGATCGGCACCCATATTAAATGAGCTGAAAATAAAATCCGTGCCCGTCCCATTGCTTCGCCTGGATTATAGAGCCAGTCGAACATGAACGCAGCGCCAAGCTTCACAACCGGCAGAGGCCCTTAAAACGACAGCAAAAAATTAATAAACTTCTATCGCACGACTCCCGAATTCGATATTAATCGCAAGTTAAACGTTATCGCTCGAGGAGTACGCATGGGAATTCGCACCGGCAACGAATACATCGAGAGCCTTCGTGACCATCGCACGGTTTATGTCAGCGGCCGCCGCATCGAGGATGTCACGGCCCACCCGCCATTCAAGGGTATTATCAATACGCTCGCCGCGCTTTACGATCTGCAGCGCGAGCATCCGCGGGAACTGACCTTTCCCTCGCCCGCGAATAAACAGCCGGTGGCGGCGTCTTTTCTGGTCGCGAAGACCGCCGCGGAGGTCGAATTTCGGATCCGAGCCGAGCAGATGCGGGCCGATTTCAACTACGGCCTGATGGGACGCATGCCCGATTTCTGTAACGCGTTGGTGACCGACCTCGCCACCGGCAGTGACGATCTGGGCGCGCGCGACAGCCGCCTGGGCGCGAATATGGTGCGCTACTACGAGCAATGCCGCGAGGAGGATCTGTGCCTAACGCATACGCTGGTCGATCCGCAGATCGATCGATCGCGCGGTCCGGCCGACCAATCCGATCCCTTCCTGGTGCTGCGCCCGGTCCGGGAAACCGATCGCGGCGTGATCGTACGCGGCGCCAAAATGCTTTCGACGCTCGCGCCGTTTTCGAACGAGCTGCTGGTGGCCCCCTTCATGCCCCGCCATTCCGGCGAAGAGGATTATGCCATCAGCTTTGCGCTCCCCTGTGACACGCCGGGCCTGAAGTTCATATGCCGCGAATCTTACGACGACGGCCGGGGCGACTTCGATCGGCCGCTGACCTCGCATTACGACGAAGAAGACGCGCTCGCGGTTTTCGAGGACGTGCTGGTGCCGTGGGAGCGGATGTTCATCTATCGCGACATCGAGATTTATAACAGCATCATGATGAAGCGGCTGGGCTACACGCAGTTACAGGCATGTATCCGCGGTTTCGCCAAATTGAAATTCCTGACCGGCCTCGCCTGCCATATTGGAGAGGCGATCGGCCGTACCGAGGCGCTGCATGTCCGCGCCCAAATTGGCGAGCTGGTGGCCAAGGTCGAGCTGATCCATGGGTTGGTTCGCTTTGGAGCCCAGGAAGTCGCCGAGTCGAAGGCCGCGGCAGTCCCTCCGCCGGCGATATCGGCCACCTTATGGGTTCTGATTCCGCAAACGCAGCTACAGGCCATCCAACTTATTCGCGAGTTGAGCGGTAGCGGTCTGATACTGACGCCGACCGCCAATGACTTCGCCAATCCGGAGATTGCCGCTTACCTGGACAAGTACCTGCGCAGCAAAACTCTTTCAGCCCGCGACCGCGTGCAGCTCTTCAAGCTGGCGTGGGACATGATCGGCGAGCCGTTCGGCAGCCGGCAACTGCAATACGAATGGTTTTACGCCGGCGACCCCTACTACACTCGATCGCGCTTTTACGGACTGCCGATGGTGCAGGACTACAAGGATATCGTCACGCGTCTGCTGCATCGCGGAAAGTAGCTGGCGATCGATTCCTGCTTCCGCGCGATTGAAAGGTAAAAATTTGCTCGCGTTTTTGCCTGGTCTGTAGAAAATACCAGCGCAGGCTGAGCGTGGCGCAAAGCGGCGCGACAGCCTGCGTTTCATCGTGAATACTCTGCGCGAGTATCTGGCCTTTCCGCGCTTGGCGCGACATTTGCGCTCTGGTCTGCGGTCCCTTTAGGTACGCGCGACGGACCCGTCGATCATCGTAAAGAGGTAATAAGCCTGCGAAAGCGGCGGCCTTCAGTGGCAGCCGCTGCGGGCAATGAAATTTCCCGTCACGGAGGACCAGGTCATGAAAGGTCTCGTTTACAATGGACCTCGCAATGTAAGTGTAAAGGAAGTGCCCGATGCGAAGATCGAGCGTCCAACCGACGTACTGGTAAAAATCACCAGCACCAACATCTGCGGCTCTGACCTACATATGTATGAAGGCCGAACTGGAGTCGAAACCGGCAAAGTATTGGGCCATGAAAACCTGGGTCAGGTGGTCGAAGTCGGCAAGGCGGTCGACCGGATTAAAAGGGGCGACTGGGTTTGTATGCCTTTCAACATCAGTTGCGGATTCTGCAAAAATTGTGAGCAGGGTTATACCGGATCCTGCCTGATCACCAATCCAGGCAAAGCCGGGGCCGCGTATGGCTACGCGGAAATGGGGCCTTACAACGGCGGACAGGCCGAGTACCTGCGCGTGCCCTATGGTGATTTTAATTGCCTGAAACTCCCCGATGATGCACAGGAAAAAGAGACCGATTACGTGATGCTGGCCGACATTTTTCCGACCGGATGGCATGCCACCGAGCTGGCTGGCGTGCAGCCGGGCGATTCGGTCGTCATCTACGGTGCCGGTCCGGTAGGTCTGATGGCGGCGTACTCCGCGATAATAAAGGGCGCGAGTAAAACCATGGTGATTGATCGTCATCCTGATCGGCTGCGATTGGCTGAGCAGATTGGCGCTATCCCGATCGACGATTCGAAAGGCTCGGCGGCCGATCATGTGATGGAGATCACGGCTGGTGAAGGCGCTGACAAAGGTTGCGAGTGCGTCGGCTATCAGGCGCATGATCCGCAGGGTCACGAACGTCCCAATATGACAATGAACGAACTGGTACGAACCGTTCGGCCTACTGGCGGAATCGGAGTTGTGGGCGTCTTCGTACCGCAGGACCCGAAAGCGCCCGACGAATTGAGCAAACGTGGCGGCATGGCGTTTGACTGGGGGCTTTTCTGGTCCAAAGCTCAGCGCATAGGAACCGGCCAGGCTCACGTCAAAGCGTACAATCGGCAGTTACGCAACCTGATTCACACCGGCCGGGCCAAGCCCTCGTTTATCGTCTCGCATAAGCTGCCGCTGCGCGAAGCACCGCAAGCGTATCAACACTTTGACGCGCGCGAAGATGGATGGACCAAGGTGGTGCTGCGGCCCGCGGCGTAAGGTGTCCTGATTGGTAAATTGCCGGCCACCGGCTCATCTAAGTCTCTTTTGGGGACCTGAGGCCGGTGGCGCTCGCTCTTTTCGCTCATATAAATATTCCTGCCTGCGGTAAACGATGTCCCCTCCGCGAGTGTAATGTTTGCGCCGTCATGGCTCGGCTTGATATGCCATTCAAAGATACGGAAAAAGCATGCCTGTGTTCGCGAAAGACCGACTGAACTGGTTCAACGCAATTGGAACCGAGAGCGCCTCGGAGACGCGGACACATCGTTGGATACGCGAAACAGCGCACATCGGACGCAGGTCGGTGGAGAATTTCCTCGCCAACAATGATCTGCTGCGCGCATCGGCCCTGACCTACACCGTGGCACTTTCAATTGTGCCGATACTCGCGCTCGCCTTTTCGGTGCTTAAGGGCCTGGGCGGCTACAATGAACTTCGTCCGGTGATGGATCGCGTGCTGGCGCTGGGGGCGCCACATACTTCCCAGCAGTTGATGACCTATGTCAGTCGTACCAACGCGGCGGCGATCGGATCGGCCGGCGCGGTGTTTCTGCTGATCACAGTGGTTTCCACCATGGGGACTATCGAATCGGCCTTCAACGAAATCTGGCGCGTGAGTCGCAGCCGCAGTTATCTACGAAAATTCACCGACTACCTGAGCGTGCTTTTCACGGTACCGCTGCTGATGGTCGCGGCGCTTACCCTGACCACCGTTTTCACCGCACGAGTTACACAAGTCCCGCTCATCACTGCCGCCATGCCCTATATGATCGCATGGGCGGCATTTTTCTTCCTGTATGTTTTCTTCCCCTACACGCACGTGAATTATAAAGCAGCGTTGATCGGCTCGATAATCGCGGCGGTGTTGTTCCAGGTTGTACAGTGGGCGTATGTGAGGTTTCAGATCGGGGTCGCCAGCTACGAGGCGATTTATGGCGCACTGGCGGCAGTGCCGATCTTTCTGGTCTGGATCTATATCGCATGGTCAATCGTACTGTTCGGCGCGGAAATCGCCGCCACTATCCAACGCGGCACCGCCTATTCGCAGTTATCTCCGGGCAGCCCCGAATTTCCCTATGTTGCCGCGCTCCACATTTTGCTGCGGCTGTCCGATCAGCATCTGCGCGGCGCGCGTCCGTTGACCACGACGGGCTTCGCTTCCGAACTGGGCGTCGATCTTACCGCGATTGTGCCGATCATCGCGCGTTTGCGTAACGCAGGCCTGATCATCGAGGCCGGCACCGAGCCCAAAACCAGCCGTCACGGATTCGTGCTTGGACGATTACCCTCGACCATCCGGCTGAGCGAAGCGGTGGGATCGATGCCCACCGATCGGGTAGCCGGGCTTGGCGATGCGCGCATCCGCGAGATTATTCAACGTCTGGCCAGCGTCCATCACGAATTACTCGGCGCCCTCACCCTGGCCGACCTGTTAGACGGGAAGAGCCTGCCTTCGACGCCGAACGCGGCGGAACCCGGCGAAGCGCATCCGACCAATATTTAAGCTTGTCCCTGTCATACAAATCACCTGATGGCTTTCGCTGGCGAAAGCGCGGGGCGCGATAGTAGACTCATCGATAAGAGAAATCCCGGATGGCTGGCTCCTCAAAATTTCCCCTCGCGGCACTGGTTGACCTTGAATCGCTGATTGACCTCGAAGGTGGAACCATCAGCCGCAAGCTATTTTCCGATCAAATTTTGTATCAGTTCGAGCAGGAGAAAATCTTTGCGCGAAGCTGGCTGTTCGTCGGTCACGAAAGCCTGATCCCCAACGCGGGCGACTTTTTCACCTCGTACATGGGCGAGGAATCGATAATTCTCGCGCGCGGCAAGTCTGGCGAAATCCACGCGATGCTCAATAGCTGCCGTCATCGAGGCACCCGAGTCTGCCGTTCCGATCACGGCAACACCGCGGCCTTTTATTGCCCCTATCATGGCTGGAGTTACGATTCGGCCGGCCGGCTTATTGGCGTGCCGCATTATGCCGAGGGCTATCAGGGCAAGCTTGACCGGTCGAAGTGGGGTCTGATTCCGGTCGCCCAACTCGCCAACTACAAGGGATCGCTTTGGGCCACCTGGGATGCTTCAGCGCCTCCGCTCGAAGATTACCTCGGGGGGATGAAGTTCTATCTCGACCTGGCGCTGGATGCGACCGACGGCCAGCCGGGCGGCTCCGAGGTGATCGGCGGAATTCAGAAATGGATCGTGCCCTGCAACTGGAAGCTTGGCGCCGAAAACTTCGGCGTCGATCATTACCACGGAGTGAGTCATCGGTCGGTTGATACGGCCGCGATCGGACCCAGCGGCAAAGGGCGCCGCGACCTCGACGGGATGCAGATTGTCGACGTCTCGTTTCCCGGACGGGGCCATGGAGCCAGCGCCCGCATCAACCACAACCATGCAGCGGTCTTCCAGAATTATCCCGCGGTGGCCGAATACTTCAAAACTGCGCTGGCGCAGCGGCGTCGGCAGCACGGCGATGGGGCTGACATCTGGGGTGGTCCGGGCACGATTTTTCCCAACGCATCGATCCAGGGATTTCAACCGCGCACGTTCGCCTTATGGCATCCGCGCGGCCCGCGCGAGACCGAAGTGTGGCGATTTTATCTGGTCGATCGCGATGCCCCCGAGGAGGTCAAGGACGTTCTGCGGCGCTATTTCATGCGTTACGCCGGCCCCGGCGGGATGACCGAGCAGGACGACATGGAGAATTGGCGCACCGCCACCGAGGGCGCGCGCGGCGTTATCGGCAGCCGCTATCCCTTCAACTATCAACTCGGGCTGGATCGTCAGTTAGCGCCCAACCCGCTGGTTCCGGGGATAGTAACGATGGACAACCTCGACGCTCCGTCCGAGGGCGGGCAGCGGGAGTTCTACCGCCGATGGCTGCGGCTGATGTCCGCCGCTGACTGACAGAAAGGCGCGGCGAGCGATACCATGCGATCCGATTCTCCCAACGCAATCGATGTAACCACTCTGAAAGAAGTCGAGCAGTTTCTCTTCCATGAGGCTGAACTGCTTGACGAACGGCAATTCGATAGCTGGCTGGATATTCTGGCTGACGATATTCAGTATTCGATGCCGATCCTGAGCAACGTCAGCTTCGATAATCGGGGTCAGGAAATCACGCGTCCCGGACGGGATATCTGCTGGTTCGATGACGACAAGGCCGCTCTCGCGCAACGGGTACGGCAGATCAACACCGGCGAGCATTGGGCGGAAGAACCCGCTTCGCGCGTATGCCGGCTGATCACGAATATCCTGATTACGGCGAAAAGTTCGTCCTCGATCACCGTGCGCGATCGCTTTTTGATTTACCAGAACCGGCTGGAGACCGACACCACCATCTTTGTCGGCAAGCGCGAAAGCGTGCTCCGCGGAATCGGAGGCGATCAAGCGCAAATAGCCAGCAGAACCATCTGGCTATCTCAGGGCGTGTTGCTGGCCAAAAACCTCAGCATCTTTTTCTAATCAGCGGGGAGCTTTGGCGGTCTGCATCCATTGCTGCGCCAGCGCGGAGAACGGCAACGCAACGTCCATCTCGTTCGCCATCTCGATGGCCAGACGCAAGTCCTTGAACAGCATCTCGGCGTGATGCGCCGGCAGTTCCTTTTCGCTCCAGAAGTCTACCGCCTTGCTCCATGCGGTTCCGGCGTGGACAACGGACTTGAAATCCTCGGTGGTAAGTCCTGCGCGGCGGGCCAGCGACATACCCTCGTGCGCCGACAGTCGATTTACGCTGCTGATTATCTGATGGCACAGCTTCGCCTTCAGTCCCATCCCGAGTTCCCCGAGATAAAAGACGTTAGCGCCACCGGAAGCGGCAAACAGTTTGCGGCAACGATCGAAAACCTGCCGATCGCCCCCGACCATGTAACAAAGACGCCGTTCTCTCGCCCCGATGTCACCTCCGCTCACCGGCGCGTCGATCACCTTCACGCCTTTGCGTTCCGCTCGTTCGGCAATTTTGATGATCGTGCGCGGGCGCACCGTGCTGTGAACCGCGATGATCGAGGCGGGCATCGCAGCTTCGATCAAACCATGCTCGCCGATCGTCACCTGCTCCAATTGATCGTCGTCGACCACCGCGATTTCGATAATCTCGGCGTGCCGGGCAATCTCGCCGGGCGAGGCCGCGACGCGAGCGCCCGCCGCCGCCAACTCGCGGCACGGCTCATCGCGCAAGTCATACACCATCAGGTCGAAGGAACCGATCAGGTTGAGCGCCATCGCCTTGCCCAATTGCCCCAATCCAATGAATCCCACTTTCTTCATGTTTTGCCGCCTCCACGCTGGTTGCAGAAACTTTTCGCGAGTTGCCGCGATCGGCTGTGGCATCCGGTGGCTACGATGTTAAACTGCGAGTGCTCCTATCAACCATTGGATGGCTACAAATGGCAAATGAATTGAAGTTCGGTGTCTATTGCGAAATCCAGAATGGCTATGGCGTCGATTACGCCAAAAACATCTGGGACGTATTCCGGCTGATCGAACATGCCGATCAGCTCGGCTACGACGTATTTTCGGTCATCGAGCATCATTTTTTCCAGGAATTCAGCATCTCGGCCAATCCGATGGCGCTGTTCGCCGCCGCCGCCCAGAAAACCCGCAACATCCGTTTTCGCACCTTGTGCCATACCCTGCCGTTGCGCAATCCGGTAGTGCATGCCGGTGAATTGGCGTTCGCGGACATCATGACCGATGGCCGGCTGGATGTCGGCGTCGGACGCGGACACGCCTGGGAATACGTCCCCGCCGGAATTCCGATGGAGGAGACCCAGGGGCGTTACGAGGAGTCGCTGGAAATCCTCGAACTGGCCTGGACCAAAGAGCGATTTTCCTACCATGGCAAGTATTACCAACTGGAGGACGTCTCGGTCGTGCCCAAACCGCTGCAGAAGCCATACCCGCCGGTTTTCATGGTGGGCACCAGCGGCGCGGCATTTGAGATCGGCGCGCGCAAAGGATGGGCGCTGGCATTCGGCGGCCCCGCGCCAGTGGCGGCCTTCAAACCGGGAGTCGATCGTTACCGCGAAGCGTGCGCGAAATACGGCACCAAAGCCAAAGTGGCCTGCGTGCGCGCGGTTTACATCACCGAAGATGAGCGGCAAGCCCGCGCCGAGTGCGAAACGGCGATCAAAAAATTCTTTTCCTATAATGCAACCGCACTGCCCAGTATCCGCACCGGCGCCGCGATGAAACAGCGGCTGCTAGACAGTAACTATGCTTTTTATGCCAGCGAGATCATGGAAACGCTGTCAAAGCTGACCTACGAACAGATCCTCGCCGAGGATTATGCTTTCGTGGGCACGCCCGCCCAGGTGCTCGATCAATGCATCGCCTTGCAGAAAACCATCCCGGTCGACGAGATCCTGATCATCCCGCACTATGGAGATATCGAGGCTTGGAAGGCCGAACGGACCCAGGCTCTGTTCGCGAGCGAAGTGATGCCGAAATTGCGCCGGGCTTAACGCCACCGGGATCGAGCGCCGGTGCACTCATCCGGGACGAGGTTGAAAACCTATGAGTCAGAAAGGACAGATCGTCAGCGGCTATATCGCGCCGCATCCTCCGCATTTGGTTTACGGCGAAAACCCACCGCAGAACATCCCGCGATCGACCGGCGGATGGGAGGTGTTACGCTGGGCTTACGACAACGTGCGCGAAAAGATCAAGGCGCAGAAGCCCGACGTCATCATCGTGCACACGCCCCACTGGATGACGATGGTGGGCCATCACATCACCCGGGTGCCGCGGCTCAAGGGCCTGTCCGTCGATCCGATCTTTCCGCACCTGTTCCGTTACAACTTCGATACCGCGATCGACGTCGATCTGGCCGACGCGATTTACGATGAAGCGATCGCCGAAGGCATGACGGCGAAGAAGATGACCAATCCCAACTTCCGCCTGGACTACGGGACCATCGTCACCTCGCACATGCTCAATCCGGATTGGGATATTCCGATTATCAGCCTCTCGGCCAACAACTCGCCCTACTACTTTTCGTTGAACGTCGGTATCGAGGAGATGTTCAAGCTGGGCCGCGCCACGCGCCGGGCGATCGAAAAGACCGGCCGCCGCGCGGTGCTCGCCGCCAGCAACACGCTGTCGCACTATCACTTCGATCGCGAACCGGATCCCAACCTGCCCGAGGATATGAGCAAGGAACACGTCTTCAGCCATCAGAACTATCTGTGGGACATGCGCGTGCTGCAACTGATGCGCGAGGGCAACATGGACGAGCTGATGAAGGTGCTGCCACAGTTTATCGACGCCACCAGCGCCGAAGTGAAGTCCGGCGGTTTATTTTGGATGCTCGCGGCGATGGACTTTCCCAACATTCCCGCCAAGGTTCACGGCTATTGGAGCGTAATCGCAACCGGTAACGCGGTGGTGGAGTGGGATCTCACCAAGGGCGCGAACGGTCACCAGGGAGCATACGCCCATGCCTGATGGGCAAATCGTCAAAGGCTATATCGTCCCCGGACTGCCTCATTTGGTTTTGCCGCGCGATTCCAGCAGCCGTGCCGAATTGCGCAACGCCTGCCGCCTTGCGGGCGCGAACGCTCGCCAGGCGCGTCCCGACGTTCTGGTGATCTTCAGCACTCAGTGGATCTCGGTTCTCGGTCACATGGTGCAGACGCGCCCGAATCCCAAAGGCATGCACGTTGACGAGAACTGGTACGCGCTGGGCGACCTGCCCTACGACTTCCACACCGATTTCGATCTGGCGAAGCGCACCATCGAACTTGGAGTCGCCGCCGGATTACAGATCCGTCCGGTCGATTTTGAAGGTTTTCCGGTCGACACCGGAACGCTGGTGGCGCTGGATTTCTTCAATCCGAAAAACGAGCTGCCGGTGGTATGCATCGCATGCAACATCTATGCGGGCCGCGAGGAAGAACTCAAACTCGGCCAGGCGGTGCATGATGCGATCCGTGCGCTCGGCCGGCGAGCAGTGGTTATAGGCTCAAGCGGGCTATCGGGCCATTGGTTCACGAAGGATATTCAGGATAGCGAGGACCGTATCGTCGGCGACGGCGATGACGCCGAGAATCGCCGGATGCTCGATCTGATCGCCAGTGGCAAATTCACCGAAGCGATGGACGCGATGCCTGAATATGCGCGCAAGACCGGTGCTGACATGCAATTCAAGGCCTTTTTCTGGCTGATCGGCGCGCTCGGATCGAAAAACGTGAAGGCCAAAACGCTCGGTTACGGACCGGTATGGGGCAGCGGCGCCGCTGTGATCGAGTTTTCGCTCTGATTCCAATTTAGATTTACTTTTGCGGAAGGCAATAGATGGCGGCAATTGACTATTCAATCTGGGTGCTCGGTTATGCGCGCACCAAGGTCTCAGGCGATTTCATGGGCGGATCGCCGGTAGCCAGCAACACCGGGCTGTTCGAAATCCCGATGCTTTATTCGCTGGTGGTGTCCGCCCCCGGAACCAGCGATCGCCGCGTAATCGCGATCGATACCGGCTTCGGCGTGAGCGGTTTTTCCTCCGCCGAGGGCACCCTGAGCGATACCTTCACGCATATCGAATGGCCCGACGTGGTGCTGGATAAGATTCGGTTCAAACCTGAGGAGGTCGATACCGTCATCCTGACCCATATGCATGCCGACCATTGCGGCAATGTCGTTTCGTTCCCGAACGCGCGGGTTTACGTGCAACGCACCGAATACGAAGGCTGGAAGAAGGTACGCGCCGGCGAAGTGATCGAAGCGGCCGGACCGGGTTCATGGGCGCTCTCGTCGATCAACTGGAGCAATTTCGACGAGTTCGATCAGGCTATCAAAGCCGGTCGCGTAACGCTGCTCGACGGCGACCAGGTGGTGGCGCCGGGAATCACCTGCCGGCTGGCCTCGCAATCGCACACCTTCGGCTCACAGTGGGTCGAGATCGAAACCGCAGGCGGCCCGCATATCGTCGCGGGCGACTGCGTTTACTGGTACGTGAATATCGAGAAAATGTGGCCAGCCGGCTATATCCAGGGAAACCCGTGGAACGTGTTGCAGGAGTTCGAGAAGATGAAGCGGCTGGTGGGCGATAAGCTGCCTCGTATCGTGCCGGGACACGACATGGAAGTCTTCACGCGCAATCTGAACTGGACCAGCGGCCTTAATCCGGTCGCTGAAGTTTATTTAGCCGCAGGCGAAATCAGCCGCCACCCAGCCTGATTCGCGACGGACGATAGCGGCGTCATTTTGCCGGCCGGCACGGCGGCCAGCCTATGCGTTCAAACGCCAGATCATAATCGTCAGCGCCGCCACAAACGTCACCCACAGAAGGTAGATTTCCATCAGCGTGGCGGCCGCCGTACTGATACCGCGGAAGGCGATTACATTGATCAAAATCGAGACCCAGAGCAGGACCACTTCGCCCGCCGCTAGCGCCGGCTTGCGCAAGGTGAAGAACACGGCCGGCCAGGCGACATTCAAGATCAACTGTTCGGCGAACAGCGCCATCGGAATCGCCACGCGATGAGCATGACGGCGGCGCCAGACCAGCCATGCCGCGACCGCCATGATCAGATAAAGCGCGACCCAGATCGGACCCAGCGTCCATCGCGGGGGAATCAATGGCGGCTTGTGCAGTCTGTGATACCAGATGCCCAAACCCGGCAGCGTGAAAATCCCCCCTAGAGCGGCGGCGCCAAGGCATAAAGCAACGAACCCGAGCAGGACCAGCCAGTCAGCCAGACGAGCCGGCTCATTCCCGGTCATGGCCTGCGACTCCGGCTTTTCTTCGATGATTGAATCAATAAACGCCATTCCTGGCGACGTTCTCCATCCGTGAAGGCGTCAGCTCTTCGCGGCGCTCGGCGGGGAACTGCGCTCACCCCGGAGTGCCTCGATTGTGGGTTGGAACTCCGCACGCAGAGCTTCCAGCACCATAGCAACGCTATCTATTTTTCCGTCGTGTGCGAGTTCGATTAGCTGCGAGCAAATGCGATACATCCGCTGCGCGCCGAGATTCCCCGTACTGCCCTTCAAGGTATGCGCTGTCATTGCAGCGGCTTTCAAGTCGCCGGCGCTAAATTCGTCCGCCAGCTTTTGAATCATGAGCGGGGTTTTCCCTGCAAATAGATCGATCAGTTCGTCCAGTAAATTTTGATCCAACTCGCGCAATTCGGCGATGATCTCAAGGTTCAGAATGGGATCCGATTTTAAGCTGGGTTCGGTGCGCGGATTCATATTTATTGGTGCGCAGAACAGATCGCGCAATTGAGATCCGTTTAAGCAATCGATATTCCAGAAGATCAAATGATGAAAAAGAGCGGTTTGAGGTGCCGACTGCACCTGAGTCTACCCAAAGCACCGGGCAGTGAGGCCTCGCGGCCACCGGTAGGGGCATCGCAGTAACAGTCGGCGGTCTCCATCCGGCGAAGCGAACAATAATCAGATGCGCAATTGCCGGATGGATTTCGGAATCAATCGTGAAGTTAGGGCCGACTCGCTGCCCACGTCCGCAGGATTCGATCGCTGCGTCGCGATGAGTTCGCCGCCCGCGCGCGCAACAAAGTTTTGAGACGCTGGCTGCTGGTTCCCGGCCTCAGCGCGGATACCCACCAGTTGCACGCCGCCAGCGCGATAAACGCCGCCATCCACACAAATCCCTCAGCGAACGATATTCCAATCATCGTGCTCCGTCTCCTTCGAGATTCTCGAAGGCTAACGGAGCAAGATTACGCAGCGATGAGGGGCGGCTTAAATCGCGAGCGAAAACCCTTTACGACTGGTTTAAAGGGTTGGGAGCCGACTGCAAACGATCTAGTTCGGTGGTCGAGGTTGCGATCGCAGGCAGCCGACTCCCTGAAAACAGGTCCTTACGATGAAATTCGATGCGCTTCATCGCGGATTCCGCGGTATCCGCCGACCGAGGCGACGCGTTCGCGGGAGATCGCAGCGTTGACGAAGGCGGACGGACGTACATTATGCCCGTTCGTGCGCGCCGCACTTTCAGCCTTGGCCACGCCATTTGGCCGGTTCGGAATGATGTACTGCTTGCCCTGACAGAACAGCGCATCCTCAGCGATAAGCTGCGCGATCAGCCGGGTCACCATCGGGCGTGAACCATCGATCATTTCGGCAAGCTGGGCGTGAGAAAGCTTCATCGGCAGCAGGGTTCCGCGTTTATCATCAACCCCGAAGCGCGCAGCGAGGTCCTGAAACGTGAGTTCGAGCCGCTGACGATAAGTAAGCCCGAGGAAGCTTGAAAAGCGGTACGCGACCGAAGACCAGGCGGTATTCAGATGCTCCATCAGTTGCAGGAGCACGGGCCGCTCCAGCTTCTCAAGCATCCGGGCCGCGTGTTCCCGCGTGAAAATCGCCACCGTGCATTTGGTCACGGCTTCGGCCTCGAACGATTGCAGCCGCCGGCCATCCGGATCGACATAGTTAACATATCCCAGCATGTCGCCCGGTCCGCACAGCTTGACGAAACTGATATTCCAATCGGGCGCGGCGCATAAACCTTGACCATGCCGGAAAGCACCCAGAACATCAGGTCGGCCGGCGATCCCTGAAGAAAAATGACCGAACCTTTGGCATAGGTGACCGCCGTGTGATGACGGATCAACTCATCCGCCAGCACCTCGGGCAGGAATTGCGATAGTTGTCCATAAAGCCGATTGCGCAGATCATCCGATATAGTTATAGAACGCATGCTGACCCCTGTACTCCTTAGCGACTCCGAAGTTTGTTGACCGCGAAGTCTTGTTCCAGGCCCGTAACCATTAGAGCTTCCCCCACACTCCCAACTGTCCTCACCACCGGTTCAACACGCTATTGCCGCACGGAAATGGGCCGCTAAAATCTCCATGCGACGCTTACCTTTAATCGTCTTTGAATACGCGTGTTAATTGATGAATCTGGTTACTTCGCAAGTATCCTGCCATTCATAAAAACCGTGCTCTTTGGGCAATTCTCTGAGTGAAGACTGGCTCGTTTACGCAAACACACACGGCTGCGAGTGGTGCTTACACGTGTAATTGTATTTTTTTCCGGAACTCGTGAAGGATATAAGTGATCACCGCAGCAAAATTCATCCTGATGATGGCTGATAGTCAGCTTTTGCGGCTTTTGCCCCGTTAGCATCTGATTAAGCCGTTCATTGTTCTTTAATTTGTCTTTCTTTGCGGGGACCCTCGATCTTGACCCGCCGCAATGGTCCGTAGTAACCACTTCCGGGCGAAAAACGGTGGATAAAAAAATCGGTAAGCAATTCCGGGGAGCAGGCGGGGATTTTTATTGAGCGCTAAATAACGAGAGAAACCGGCTTGGAATGTGCTTTGTCAGGCCATTGCTGCGCGGCGCTTCTTGGCCAGCACTGCCGTCAGGCGGGGCATCATGACGGCTGAGCCGCCGCGCAGGCTGATATCGCATTGCGCGGTAAGCTCCGACTCGTACAGATTAATCTCGATCATCCGGCCACCGCGTTCTTTTACCTGCAACGCGAAACCCGCAGCCGGGTAGACCGTGGCCGAGGTACCCACCAGGATCACCAGGTCGGCCAATGCCGATCGCTCAGCGCATAGCTTGAGGACATCGGGCGGAATTGGCTCGCCGAAGGCCACCGTATCGCTTTTCATCAGGCCGCCGCATTTGCCGCATCGCGGAGGCAGCACCGCCAAACTGACGGTATCCCATGGATAGCGGGACCCGCATTCGAGACATCGAATCAGGCTCCAATTGCCATGGATCTCAGCTAGTTCCTGCTGTCCGGCCTGACGATGAAGGTCATCGATATTCTGCGTAATCACGAAACGCAGCACCCCCATCTGTTCCAGCTCGACCAATGCCTGATGGCCGGGATTGAACCGCGCCGTGCGCAGGGGGGCATACAGCTCGTCATGCTGACGCGCCAGCCGCGCCTCCCATGCGCGCTTGGGGTCCGCCATGAAGATCTGGAATCCGTTCATCGGCGGCTCGCCATTTTTGGTCCACAGGCCGCCAGGCCCGCGAAACGGCGGAATTCCGCTCTCGACCGACATCCCGGCGCCGGTCAGTGCGATCGGATAATCGGCCTCGAGTATCATGTCGGCCGCTTCGAGGATTTCGAGCTCGGACACTGCGGCGCTGCTCTCGCTCATCGTGGAGGACTCCCCAGCCGGATTCGCATGCGAGCGTAGCATAGCGCCCCGAGCAGCGGGCAATACTCGCCGTTTGACCCTCCCTGCCACCCGCGCTACTGAAGAACCCATGAACGGCGACGCGGTGCATATCGTCGCGGTAGCGGGACCGCTCGCGATGGAGTCCGCCTATCGGATTCGCCGCCACGTATTCATCGAGGAGCAATCCGTCCCCGAAGAAATTGAACTGGACTCGGACGACGCCCATGCGCTGCACGTGATCGCCTATGCGAACGATCGGGCCGTGGGGACCGCCAGGATGGTCTCAGGCGGAGATTACGCGAAGATCGGCCGGATGGCGGTCGAACGCGAATGGCGCGGCTGCGGGGTGGGCCGGCGGCTGCTCGATTTTCTTATCGGGCAGGCGCGTGACCGGGGCTATGGCCGGGTGGTCCTGAATGCGCAGTTACAGGCCGAGGAATTTTATCTGAAGGCCGGTTTCAGCCCCGATGGGCCGCCGTTCGAGGAAGCCGGTATTCCACATCGTTTTATGCGGCTGGAACTGCCGCCTCAAACCTCCTGATCGCGAGCAGCCTGATCGCTGGCTAGCACCTGCGCCACGAATCGCTCGATCTCATGGGCCAGCGCCACCGGGTGTTCGAGTAACACGTGATGGTGCGCGCCCGCGATCGTGCGCAACTCCAGCCATTCGTTGGTTTCCAGCGCGAAGTGCGCGTCCGACGCGGGCATAATCCGGCTATGCTCGCCGCGGACCAGCAGCGTCGGAATCCGCAGGCGCCGAACCACGTCCCGCGTCTCAAGCCCGTCGCTGCCGAAGAAACTTTCACGATCGAACTTGAGCGTCCATCGATCATCGTCGGCCGCCATCAGGCTTTTTTCGGCGATAGTGTGCAGGAGCGCCGGTGCGATATGGCCCTCCTTCGGCATCAATCGGAAACGCGCTTTGGCGGTGGCCAGGTCCGGATAGGTGATTACCGGCAGCGATCGCAGCCGCCGCAGGAAGCGGTCGCGTTGTTCAGAGGAGCTAAGCGCGCTATCCACCACGATCAAAGCACGCGCACGGCCCGGATAAAGCGCCGCGAATGCCAGCGCGCATAGCCCGCCCATACTGTGGCCGGCAACTATCGGCCGCCCGCTCACGCAATGCTCGGCCAACGCAGCCAGATCGCGGGCATAGTCGTCCGGATGATAAGCGGGCGGACGCACCCATCCGCTGTCGCCGTGGCCGCGCGAATCGAGCGCGATCACGCGCATCGGCGAGCGCATCGCGTCAACCACCGGCTGCCACCACCAGGCATTGGCGGTGTTCCCATGCATCAGAATCAGCGTGTCGCGTCCGTCGGGGTTCCATTCCAGGTAATGTAGACGGGGGTTATCGCCGAAGAAGCGGCTTTGCGGCTGATTCATTGAAGTATGCGCCGAAGCATGTGCCGATGATGAATCACCGGCCGCCGTTGCCGATCAAAAACAGATTCAAAATCGGAAAAAATCCTCGCCGTTATCGGCCTCTCGTAGCTTTGCAACTGTCCACCGCCGTGCCATCATTCCACTAGCAACCGATGTGCGACGTCAGCCTGAGAGCCCGTCTATTTGCTTCACTTTCAGCCACGATTCTGATCGTCGCGGTGATCGGCGGCTCAGCTCGCGGCGATGACGCCAACGCGATGAAGGCCCGCTCACTGGTCAACGCCGCCATCAATATGACCGACAGCGATCAGGCGGTGAAGCTGCTCTGGCAGGCGACCAACATCGACCCGGGTTTCAACGAAGCTTACGTATATCTGGGACTATATTACAATTCGCGGTCCGATTTCCCGAAGGTGGTCGAGGTCTATAAAAAGCTTGCCCAATACGAACCGCAACAGCCGACGGTGTATTTGAATATTGGCGAAGCGTACATGTCGTTCACGCCGCCCAAGCTCGACGACGCGCTGGGTTATTACCGCAAGGCCTACCAGATCGATCCGAAGTCGTCATTCGCAGCGTTGCGAATCGGCGAAATTCTGGCGCAAAAAGGCAGTCGAAGCGAAGCGCTCAAGTATCTTCAGCAGGCCAGCGCCGACAGCGCGGGGAATCCCAACGCCGCGGCCGAAGCGAACAAAGTTATCGCGCAAATGAGCGGCCCGTAAAGAAGCTCCGCACAAGGCCCATCATGTCATTCTGAGTGCAGCGAAGAATCCCGGGATTCTTAACTGCGCAGACTCCGTTCAGAATGAATGACAACCTGACTTGTGCAGCGGTTCCCTAAAGCGATGGGGTCGGCGTTGGCGGACAGAGTATGCCAACGCAAAGCCAAACGGGTCCGTGGCTTTCGTCGGACCATTAAAGAGGTGACAGGGTTGGCTTGCGGAGCCGGGCGGAAGACCGGGTTATGACGACCAACTGGCGCTTAACCCGTATATTCTGAGATTGTACAAAGTACGCTTTAAGCGTACAATTCCATTAGTGAAGTTCGAGTGGGACGAAGCCAAGCATGCAAAGACGCTGCGCGAGCGCGGGATTGGCTTCGACGACGGCGCCCGAATCTTCGAGGGACCGGTCGCGATCTCGCAAGACACCCGCCGCAACTACGGCGAGGCGCGGTTCCGAGCCGTGGGCGAAAGTGAAGGCGACATTTTGCATGTCGTGTTCACCTGGCGCGGCGACACGGTGCGAATCATCTCGGTGCGGCGAGCCAATCGAAAGGAAACCAAGCTATGGCTATCACGCGAATGACGCTCGATGAAATCAAGGCGCGTCCGTCGAAGCGGGACCGCGCTAAGATCAAAGCGACGACCGAAGAGGATATTCACCGGCATATGATTGAAGACGGCGAAGACCCGGCCGCAGAAGTGCGCGAGGAAGACATCCTATCGCCGTGGTATATCCGCAAGCGGCTAGGCATGTCTCAGCAGCAATTTGCCGATACGCTGGGCATCCCGGTCGCGACGCTGCAGAACTGGGAACAGAACCGGGTGATGATGGAACCCGCAACGATCGCGCTCATGCGCGTCTTGGCGCATGAACCCAAAGCCGCACTCCGGGCGCTTCGCCGCCGCCGCGCGGCCTAACCCCATCATCGCGTAGCCGAGCCCCGTCACCCGCGGGTCGATATCGTCTATTAGCCGGAACGGAAGATATCCGCTTGTTTCCGTTGAATTTCTTTGATTTGTTCTGCAAACTCGTGCGGGTTGCCAAGGGTGATGACAACCGATCTAATAAGACCTCGCCTTTTGCGTATCAGCACGCACCTCGCCCAGACACGATTACCAAATTTAAGTGCGAAGGTTGGTTTCCAAAGCTCCGTAGGAGAGCATTCGCTGATATCTCGAATGTTAGATATGCGGATCGTCATAACAGGAACGAGTCTGAACAGTAACACTCTGACTTTCGCATCTTCGATGTCATAGTCGTATACATCCCGCAAAAACAGCTGCGCAAGGGCCATCGTCACGGCTCCAAATATGATGAACGCGATAGCGAATAACATTGATGTTCTTCTCAATTCTTTGGCACATAACTCTACTTACTGCTGTGCTCAAGTGTAAGAGGCCACGGATCAGTCGTCCAAGTGTTGGTCTGATAGCCACTAGCCCCACCTATGTCTCCCGGCCCAAGTGTCCATGACCCGATTATTATATTTCCGCTCCAGGCAACCTGTACCGAAAGGATACCAAGATCGAAATTTAAGCCCTGGAAAGGCCCGCGCAATTCGGCAGCAGACGTCGCATTTGTAAGGAAGCCCCCCACACCAATACCGGCATAGGCGCCGGCCGCAGTATTCCCACAATTTCCTGCCGGATAACTCGGCCCAATGCCAGGACCACCAATGAATCCTCCGGCACTGGCAAAACCACCCAAGTTAATCCCGGATTGTCCACCCCCAAACACTCCGGCTCCGGCGCTTACGCTACCTCCGAGCCCCAAAACCCCAAAGCCCATCAGGGTCGATCCATTGGACTGGATTCTCCCACACGTAGCCGTACCGATTAGGATCGCCACCGGCGAAGCCGATCGGATCCTGTGCGATGAATCGCTGGAAGCTCGGGCTGTAGTAGCGTGCCCGATAGAAGTACAGCCCGGCGCCATCGTTTTCACGGCCGGTGAATTGATATGAGTTGGCACTGCCGCCCGAACTGCTGGTATTGCCGAAGGGGTCGTAGGTGTATTGGGTCTGGAGCGTCCCGGTGGCATCCGCCAGCGCCATCGTGCTGCCCAGCGTATCGCTCAGGAAGCTCATCGCGCCGCTGGCGTCCGTACGCGTGAAGCGCTCGTCGATCCCCAGCCCGGTCAGCAGGTTGGCGGTCACGTTGGGCGGACTCGCCCCATCCAGTTCCTGCACCGGATTCAATCCATCATAGAGAAACTGGGTCTCTGTCCTGCTTACCGTCTTCGCCATCCGCCGCCCGAAGCCGCCGTAGACGAAACTGCCGACCGTGGTCCGGCCCTGGCTAATCGCGCTCAGATGATTGCGCGCATCCCAGCTATACGTGTTGGTCCCGGTGCCGGGCATCCCCCATCACTGTTGCCGGGCGAGGCCGACCCGGTTGGGATTGTATATACGGTCGAATTTCTGCTGCTGCTGCGGCGTAAGCGCCGCCCGGATGTCCTCGAAGGCATGGGCCAGCGCCGCGCGCCTGCGCGCTTGAAATTGAGTTCGCAAAAGCCCGATTTGGCTGCGCGTCCGATCCAGTTCCTCCGCTATTTCGTTGCGTTGCGCCGGCGTGAGATCCAGATCGCGATCCATCCGCTGGACGATCCCGGCGGCTGGAACTCTTAATAATTGAAAGCGATAAGCGATCGTGCTGACCGCGAAGCCGAGCAGGATGCCGGCCGCGATCGCGCTCGTCACCGTCCACCAGTTTCGTTTATCCGGCAAAGTCGTCGAGTGGAAAGGCTGAGTCCTGAACGCTGGATAATGTGCTGACGGGCTGCGGACTGGTCAGTACCTCGGTGAGGCTCGGGTTGGGAACAGTAGTTGCCACATAAGCAACCATGCTCGCCGCCAGCACCATCGCAATCGCGGTCCACTTGCCGGCCTGCGGCGCGTGGCGATTGCTCTCCCGTACGGTCCGCAACTTATAAATTGCGGATCCAGCGATTCCGCGATGCGCACTGGCGTCATACCCGCCAAACGCCGAATGCAGAACCGGAGCGGTCAACGCGAAGGCTCGAAACGAGTGATCGCAGGATGAGCATTCGCGCAGATGATCGGTGATCAAAACGGCCTGCCCGCGATCCAGCCGTTTGCGCCAAAAGTTGGCAAATTGTTTTCTGGTTTCGAAACAGCTCATGCTAAAAACCCAAACCGGCGCGATCCGATTACGCGCTTGGCCTGCTTTCGGAGCGCTTGCCGCGCTCGAAACGCCCTGATTTTCACCTTAGCCTCGCTCCATCCTAGCGTCTGTGCAATCTCGTTCACGCCCATCTCCTCACCGTCCCTCAGGACCAGCACCAGTCGATCCTCGGGGCGCAGGCTATTGAGCAGCCGATGCGCCAGTTCGTAAGCTCCGCGCCTTTCCTCCGCGATCCCCGTCAACTCTTCGGGCGACGCGTGATTCAATAGCTCACCCCACTGGGCTTCGGCGCTGGTAAAGTCCGCGACCAGCTCCTCGGGGCGGCGGCGGCGCCGGCGTAACTCGTCATACGAAGCATTTACCGCAATCGTCCTGATCCAGGTGGCAAACGGCATCTCGCATCGATAACTGTCCAGTCCGGCGAACGCGCGCAGGAAGCATTCCTGAGTCAAATCGCGAACCAGCTCCGGATCGGAGAAAAAACGCCGGCACAGGCTCTCGATTCGACGGCGATACCGGCCCGCCAACTCCCCGAAGGCTGCGCTATCACCCGCGCGTACGTCGGCCACCAGTTCCTGATCCGTCCGGACCGGAACCTCGCCTGTAATCTCCGCCTGTGCCCCGAGACCGCCCATCGCTCTATCCCCGAATACGACAGCCACCGTTTACGGTTACAGGGGACCAAGCCTGGCCGAGCGAGTCAATCCTTCTTCTCCGACGGTACCGTCAAGCCAACCGCAGCCAGGTCGGCGGGCGTATCCAGATCGAGCCCGATTCCGCGATCGTCCACGTCCAGATAGGCCACCCGGCCCGGATCGAGGTTGACCACCTGTTTTGCGCCAACCGCGTCGGAGGCGTCCATCAGCTCGCGAAATATCGAGGCGCCAAAAACCAGCGGATGACCACGGCGACCCTCCGCGCGCGCAATTAGAATGGAAACCTTACGCAGCTCGTATTCCCGAATCAGCGCCTCAAAGGTGGACGCTAGCACCATCGGATGGTCGGCGAGATGAACCAAAGCGGCCTCGGTGGCGGAATCCAGGGATACAAGACCGGTCTTCAATGACGAAAGCTGGCCGTCAGCCCAATACTGGTTCTCGACGATCCTGATTCGGCTATCGAGGGGAATTGCCGGGCGAATTCGATCGGCCCACGCGCCAAGCACCACCACCAGGCGCGGTACCACGCGTAACATCATCGAGCTCAGATGCGCGATGAAAGTCTGGTCGCCAAGCTTGAGCAACGGCTTGGGATAACCCATCCGTCGCGACTCGCCGGCCGCCAGCAGGATGCCTTCGAAACGCAACCTGGTTTAGCCCGGCGCTATTTGGAGGCGGTTGCGGCGGACGATGGCGTCGGTTGCGGCTGCTCCGGACGGGTGTGCGGCTGACCCCGAATGCCCGCGGAGCGCTTAAGCTGCCCCAACTTCACCCCCATATTGAAATCGTCGCGGACCCGTGTGCGCCGTTCCCGAATCACTTCGCCCATTATCGAAACCGCGATCTCTTCGGGGGTCTCGGCGCCGAGATCGACTCCCAGCGGCGCATGAATCTGTTCGAGCAGGGCGCTGTCGAAGCCATCCTCGGCGATTCGCTCGAGCGTGGTCTTGACCCGGCGGCGAGAGCCGATCATCCCGATGAAAATTCCCGGATCGCGCTGCGCCTGACGTAACGCGGCGCGCACCACTTCATCGTCGAAGGCGTGCCCGCGGGTGACTGAAATCACGTAGCAGTGGCGATCGAGCCATAGGGAATCGATCGCGGTCCGAAAAGACTTCACCAGCAACTGGTCGGCGGTGGGAAAGCGATCGCGATTTGCGAACTGCGTGCGATCGTCGATTACGGTGACGTGGAAACCCAGCATCGAGCCCAGCGAAGCCAGCGGCTGCGCGATGTGCCCGGCGCCTGCGATGATCAACCGCTGAGCGCCCGCGATCGGATCGATGAAAAGGCGCGTCGAACCGTTCGGGGCGATTCGCGATACCGGCCGCAGGCTGTCAGCGCCATCGAGTTCCAGCAGCCCCGGAATTCCATCCGCCGCTCGCTCGTGCAGTTGACGCAAGGCAACCGGACTCAAGCCCAGCGCAAGCTTATCGGATGAGGTTTGGACGGGATCGATCGAAGCGCGCTCTCCCACCGAAATAGTTGCGAGCGTGCCGGCATCGACCACGCTCAGCAACGCCGCGGGACGGTTCTGTTCGCTGGCCTCGGCCAGTTTGTGCGCCAGCGGGAGATCGCGATCCGGCGACCAAATTTCGATTAGCACATCCATGATTCCGCCGCAGGTACCAATCTCCTGCTGATCGAAATCGCCAGTTAAATCGACCTCGGTGAGCCGCGCGCCTTCACCTTCGTCGAGCAGCAGCCGCGCCTTGCGAAACACCTCGGCCTCGCCGCATCCGCCGCCGATCGTGCCGAATTGGCCGTCGCTGCGGACAATCATCTTGGCGCCCACCTCGCGCGGCGTGGAACCGCGCACGTTGACCACGGTGGCGAGCGCGAATTGCTGCCGCTTCTCGAGCGTCCGCAACGCTTCAGGCCAAATCTGTTCCGCTCCCGCCATTAGATAACCTGTTTGACTGTATCAAACGCGCAGCGATCAGAAAAACCAACCGAACCGATAAGCAAGGCCTAAGGTATCATGCTCGAACGGATTGATTGGCGGGGTGGCGAAAGGCGGCAAATTAAAACAAAAGGCTACGAAATCTTGATGTCCTTAATTCCGGCCTGCCTCAGGATGCCGTTGGCGGTATGTCGGGAAACGATCTTCGAGTCGACAGGAAACTTTCGGCCGTTGATGGGACTGCGCCATATTTCGTGATCGCCTTTCCCCCGCCGATCAAATTCGCACTTTTTGCTTTTCAAGATCTCGAGGACCTGACGGCGGTAATCTGCCATCAGGCCGCAGCCGGTAGGCTAAGCCGCTCCTCTCCGCGATATTGAACAACTATTTGTAGAGCGCTTTTGCGATCTCTTTGAATTTCATTTAGTTCCAGCAGTTCCGGAATTAATACGGCAAGTTTGCCATTCAGTTCGCCCGGTGATGCGGCTTCGGCGATTAGCCCCGGTACATCGTCGCTTTCGGCTACCCATACTCCCGCCTCACCGTCCCATATTGCTCGGACTAAATATGTGCGATTTTCCATCGGTTCTTCTCGATTTGCGATGAACCCGGTTGCAACTCAGGAAGGTCAGATTAGCGCCCTAGATGGCTGGAGACAACTTTTTTCGCTTAGCGTCAGCGGGCTGCAACTGACCATCGAAACGGCGCGGGGAAAAACCTCCGGGCCGGTTCCAAAGGGGGAAGCCATTGGAAGTCGGCCCGGTGGTTCGGTTGATCCCAGGGAGGTGGGATCTGACTAACGATTCACAAAGGACGCGGTAATGAACGATGCTCAGTCGCGGGATGGCTCGGCGCTTCGCCGATTCCATAGCGGGACATCATCCGGTAAAGCGTGGATCGCGAGATGCCCAATTTATCCGCCGCGCGTTTGCGGTTACCGGCCGTCTGATGCAACGACAGCACCACGCGCCGCTTAATCGTTTCATCGAGCGATGCCGGTCCACTATCGGCGGCTGAGGAATCGGACTCCTGCGGGCCAGCGTGATTCGGATTATCGATCGCGCCGTGGACTGGTTCAGACGCGACCCGATGCAGGTTCTGCCGATCGGTCACCTGCTGCGGCAGCGCGGCGGCCTCGATCCCATCGCCGTCGCTCATCGCCACCGCGCTTTCAATCGCATGCGCCAGCTCGCGCACGTTTCCCGGCCATGGATAGGCGAGCACCTCGCTCAAGGCCTGATACGAAATGTATTTGATCGATCTATTCGCGAGCCGACTGTAATGCTCGATGAAGTAGCCGGTCAGGGCGGCGACGTCATCGAGCCGCTCGCGCAACGGCGGCAGCGTGATCAGCGTGGCTTGCAGCCGATAATACAAGTCCTCGCGGAATTGCCCCGCCTGAACCATCGAAAACAAATTCCGATTGGTCGCTACCACCAGACGAAAGTCAGCCAGAATCGGACGGGTTGAACCGACCGGATAGATGTCCCGGGTTTCCACCGCGCGCAGGAGCTTGGGCTGCAACTTCAGCGGCAGCTCGCCGATTTCATCGAGAAACAGCGTGCCGCCGTGAGCCGCACGAAAAAAACCAATCGACTCGTCGCGAGCGTCGGTGAAGGCGCCGCGTAAATGCCCGAATAGTTGCGACTCCGCGATCGAATCAACCAGCGTCGAACAATTGAAGCTTACGAACGGCCCCGAACCGCAGGGTCCCATCGTATGCACCGCGCGCGCGACCAACTCCTTGCCGGTGCCGGATTCGCCTTGAATTAGAACCGGCGACTGGCAATTTGTAATCCGTCCAATAGTGCTGAATACACGGCGCATCTGAGCCGACCGCAGCAGCGTGCCGCTCTGGATTTGGGTGCCTTGCAGCAAATCCTTGACTGCGATCGTGCGGCCCTCACGGCTCGCCCCCACAATGAATGGTCTGATAACCGCCATAAGTTCGGATTGACACGCTTCCACAGTTGAAGTTGCCGATCGTGATCGATCTCTACCGGGACTTCGTTTTTCTGTGGAAAAGAACTGAGCAACTATGTTGCCACTCACAGACAGGGAGAATGGGTAAATAAGCGCCCCTCGGCGTCATCATTAAACAGAAGGCGCGTCATTTCCTTGACGCTGCGGCATGGTTTCGTCGCCGGAAAACCAATCGCGAGACAGATCTGCTAGTTCAGCATCGATCGCAATCGCGCCACCATCGCGACGCAAAACGGCTCGTCGGGTTCGATTTCGAGGGCATGATCGAACTCCGCAATCGCATCCATCAGCATCCCCTTGGCGGCGTAGATCCGGCCGAGGTTCATATAGGGAAAATGGCGCGGTTCATAACGCGGCGCACTCTTGGCTTTTCGCAGCCATCCGATCGCTTCGTCAGGATTGCCCTGGTCGACCAGATAGGCGCCGATATCGTTGTAGGGATTACCAAACGATGGATCGATTTCTATCGCCTGCTTGCATTCCGCGATTGCCTCATCCAGCCGCCCCAAGGCGTGGTACGACCAACCTCGGAAGGTGAAGGCTTCGGCGGTCGGATGAACCTCGATCGAGCGCGTGTAGAGACCGATTGCGAGGGCGAAATCGCCTTTATTGTGCTGGCGGACGCCCTCCTGCCACAGCATCAAGGCCCGCTGCTTCAAAACATTTTCGTCATCCATTGGTGTGAATCATGGCACCATCTTAAGGAATGCTCGATGGCCGAGCCGATGCCGAAATCAGCCTTTCGCGATCACCAGCGGTCGTCAGATCGCACGGGTAGCGGTTGTAGTAGATGAAATCCGCTACGGCTTTGAACTCAGATCCGCCTTTCCGGACGCGACATCAACCGGAAACGAGATGTGCTCCTGCACGATCATCCACTTCCCGCTGATCTTCCTGTAGCCGTCGCTGACTCGAAAGGTCAAGTCAATCGGCTTGCCATTCTTATCCATGCCGCTGAAGCGCTGGATATTGTGCCCGAAGCCCAACGTGCCGTCGGTAGTGATACTCAAGTCGGACATTTCCACCTTGAGCGGTCCTTGGAACATCGCGACGAAACCTTCATTATCGGCGCGCCAGGCCTTTATACCAACGTATTGCCGAGGCGGAATCGCGTCGAAGACGAACAGGGTCTCATTTTGAACGTATCCGGCGAGCCCATGGTCCAGATCCTTCGCCGCATAAGCCTTTATCATAGCGGCTTCCATCGCCCGGATTTCCGCTTTGTCGCTCTGTTTCGCGCTCAACTGTAGCGCAAAAGAAAACAAGGCAATCGCGCCTGCGACCGCACCCAACATCACCAGTTTCTTCATCGAAGTTTTCCCCTTCGACCTTGCAGGCCGACATGATTCCCTGTTGAGTTGCACATTCCATCAATCCAGCCGGAATTTTCCTTTCGACTCTCCGATTCCAACCCGGGCTGAATGGCTCAACGGCGCCGCATTTCCGCTCCCCAACCTTACGCGAGCCGATGAGCCATTGATCGGGAAGATTCTGGAGTTGGCTGGTTTACGGATTCAGCGTATGCGCGATCTGGATCATGGCCGGCCCCACGATCACCATCATCATTGCCGGCAGAATCAAAAGGATTAGAGGAAACAAAATTTTAATCGTGGTCTTCTGGGCCGCTTCCTCAGCGCGCATCCGGCGCCGCGTCCGCATGGTGTCGGAAATTGAGCGCAAAGCCGGCGCCATCTGCGACCCCAACTGTTCACTTTGAATCAGGGTAGCCGCCAGCGGCTTGATATCATCCACTGCCGTACGTTCGGCGAGACTGCGCAGCGCCACCCCCAGTGAGGACCCTGCGGTGATCTCACCCGAGACCATCGCGAGTTCCTGACCGATCGCCTGATTCTGCCTCTCGGTCTCATTCCCGACCACCTTGATAGCTTCATAAATACCCAGGCCGGCTTCGACGCAGACCACCAGCAGGTCGAGCACGTCACTCATCTGACGCGCAATCTCGCGCTGACGCTCGCGCGCTCTGCGCGACAAGTAGACACTGGGCAGGATGCTGCCGAGGACCGCGGCGCAGATTCCATAAAAGAACGAACTTGCGAGCGGCAGACCCATGATCACGGTGAACAGCACTGCCGCCGCCGCCACTAAGACCGTACTGACTAATTTGATCGCGTAAAACGTTTTTAGCTTGTTAGACCTGAATCCCGCCTGCACCAGGAGCGCGGAAATTTTTTCAGTTTTGGCATCGCCCGGCTTTGGTTCGGGCACCCGGCGCAGAATCCAGCCCAGCATCGAACGGGCGAACCCATCCGCGCCGAGTTCATCGTCGCGAAAGCCACCATGCTCCAGCCGCAGGCGGACACTGAGGTCGGCAAACCGCTCATCGAGTACTCGATGGCTGCCGTACAGGAGGCCGTAGATACCGACCGCGGCAACGCCTGAAAGACAGAAAACGATCACGCTAATCAATAATGAATTCAGTGCCATTGCGAATCTCAGTAGTTGAGGCGCAACATGCGCCGGATTATTAAAAAAGCACCCACGTCCAACGCCGCCGCCACTTTCAGAATTTTGATACCCGAGGGATCGTGAAACAGCGTATGGGTATACGAGGGCTGCAAAACGCTGAACGCGAACAACAGCACGATCGGCAGCAGACCCACGATCGTGCCGCTTAGACGCGATTGGGCGGTAAGCGTTCGAACCTGGTCGTGCAACCGCTGACGGGTACGCACAATTTCGCTCAGCCGTTGAATAATTTGTGCGAGCGAACTGCCCACCTCGGATTGGACTTTTACGGCGACCACCAGCAGCCGAAGATCGTCTTCAGGCACCCGGACGAGCAGATCTTCGAGCGCACGCGGCAGCGGCAAGCCGATTCGCGTCTGTTCCAGCACGGTTTTGAACTCGCCTCCGAGCGGATCGCCGAACTCCTGCACGACGACCTGCATGCCGCGCATCAGAGTGTGCCCCGCTTCAAGCGAAGACTTCAGCAAATCCAGCGCATAAGGTAACTGCTGCAGGAAAGCTTTCATCCGTTTTTTGCGGCGGATTCGGATATAAACGAGCGGCGCGATGGCCGGCGCAATCCCGGCCGCCAGCGACATCAGCAAGTCTCCAGTGATCATCTGGCCGGCGGCAGAGCCCGCCCCGAACAGCAGCATCATCACCAGCAAAACATCGGAAACGCGCGCATAGATGCCCGCCTGCCACAAGCTATCCTCAAGCTGGCGCAGCGGGTTGGTCTGGTACAACCATGTGAAAATCTCCCGCCGCTTGGATCGGCCATCCGCGATGATCGATCTCTGTGGCGCCGCATCCGCGCCATGCGTGAGCCGCTGCAAATTCTGATAAGCGCGTTCCGGAACCGCGTCTCGCCGCCTGAGCAGCATCAACGAGAGGCCGAAAATCACGGTAAAAACCAGCAGGCAAACCGCGATATCCATGGGACTTTACCTTTGCACCGAGCGCAATGGCCGGGCGTCGAATTTGAAACCTGCCAGTTCGATGAGTTCGGTATATGCCGATCGGATGCCGGTCGAATGGAACTGGCCCAGCACCTTGCCGTTGGGACCCACTCCGGTCCGCTGAAATTCATACAGATCCTGGAGCATGATGGTCTCGCCTTCCATCCCGGTGATCTCCGAGATCTTCATCACCTTGCGCGAACCATCCGACATCCGCGAAACGTGTACAAAGATATGAACCGCCGAGGCGATCTGCTGACGCATCGCACGCTGCGGGATGGAAAAGCCCGATAACAGCATCATCATTTCGAGCCGCCCAACCGCCTCACGCGCGCTATTGGCGTGAATCGTGCCCAGCGATCCATCATGGCCGGTCGACATCGCCTGGAGCATGTCGAACACTTCCGCGCCGCGCACCTCGCCGATGATGATGCGATCGGGGCGCATCCGCAGACAGTTCTTAACCAAGTCGCGCTGCGTCACTTCGCCTTTGCCTTCAAGATTTGAAGGCCGGCTTTCCAGCCGCACCACGTGAGGCTGCTGCAGCGAAATTTCAGCAGAGTCCTCGATCGTCACGATCCGCTCGTCTTCGGGCACGAAGCCAGACAGACAATTGAGCAAAGTAGTCTTACCGGAACCGGTCCCGCCGCAGACGATTATGTTCAGGCGGGCGCGGACCAAAGCCCGCAGCAGCGCTACCATCTCTTCGGTCAAGCTGTCGTGGGCGACCAGACCATCAATATCGAAACGGCGGCGGCCAAAACGGCGGATCGAGAGCGATGGGCCGTCGAGCGCGAGCGGCGGGATGATCGAATTTACGCGCGATCCATCGGGCAGCCGGGCATCCACCATCGGCGAGGCTTCATCCACGCGCCGGCCCACGCGGGACACGATCCGATCGATGATCAGCATCAGATGGTGATTATCGTGGAACGCGATGTCGGTGGAATGGAGCTTGCCGCGCTTTTCGACGTAAACCTGATTTGGCCCGTTGACCAGAATATCGGTAATCTCGTCGTCATGGAGCAGCGGTTCGAGCGGTCCCAGTCCCAGCAGCTCGTTTTTGATCTCGTGGACCAAACGATAACGATCCGCATCGGTCAACAGACGCCCCTCGTCGTCGAGCGTCTCGTTGATCGCGCTGACCACCTTGCTTTCGACCATCGCGGGTTCGAGACTTTCCAGCTTCGCGACGTCGAGTGACTCGAACAGCTTATTGTGGACCTTGATCTTCAACTCGTGCGAGGTGTCGGCCAGTTCCTCGCGCGGACGCCATGGAGATCCGCCAACAAACGACGCCGCACGATCGCTACTTCCCGTATTTTGCGAAATCCGATCCGCCAGTCTCATTGCTAACCTCTTATTCCATCTAGCGTCTCATTCCCGAAATTCACGCGAGCTAACCGCGGGCTGATACCGCCGAAAATAACCGTGCGAAAATGCCGCTTGTTTGCTGGGGCTCGATTTCCGGTCCGGCCAGCCGATGCGCGAGGTCATCGACCGCGCGCGCGAGCGTTCCGTGTGCAGCGAATTTCCAGAGATCGTCGCCGCTCAGTTGCACGCGCTCGAGGGACTTGTCGTCCCGTGGAATGCGGGCATAAACCGGCCGTGCCAATGTATGCGCGATCTGCTTTTCGGTGATTGGATGACGCAGATCGTGACGGTTGAGGATGAATCTCAGTTCCGCGTTCTTGATCCCCAACTTGCCGAACAGGTCGATAAAGCGCCACGCGCAGCGGGTCGCTCCGATCGACTGATCGACCACATATAGCACGTCCGATGAACGCTCCCACGCGGCGACTGAGTTCTCGTCGACGTGAGTGCCGCAATCCACGAACACGAAGTCGAACAGGTTGCGCATCAGATCCAGCACCGAGCCGATCACCACGTCCGATACAATTTCGGCATCCTCGATCCGCTTGGGCGCAGCGAGCAGGTAAACCCCCGAATCGTGCTTGGTGAGCGCCGATTCGAGCTGGATTGAATCGAGCTTCTTTTCCAATCGAGCCAGCGGCAGAATCGTACGATCGGCATCAAGGCCGAGAAACACGGACATTCCACCTGATTGCAGCGCCAGATCGACCAGCGCCACCCGCTTGTTCATGCGCTTGTGCATCGCCAGCGCGAGATTAGCGGCCAGGCTGGTTACGCCCACACCGCCGATCAGACTGGTCAGCGAGATCACGATTCCGCCCTGATGGCGTTCCGCACGACGCCGGGTTTCGCTGATCTTAAGGAACGCGCGCACCACGTCGTCCTGCACCAGCGGCATAAACAACAACTCATCAGCGCCGGCCCTCAATACCCGGCGCATAAGTCCCGGCGAGCGCTCGCCGAGAATAGCGAATACCATCGGACGCGGAGCACTTTCGGCCTGCGTTTGAAGATATGCCAGCGAAGCTTCCTCGTTACCGTTGAACACCACCATCACGACATCAGATGGCGCCGACGACGGTCGGTCTCCATTGGATCCAGTCGGCGATTCCGGCACGCCCTCGAAAATCTGCAACGGAGGGTCATCGATGCCACCGATAATTGTCCTGACCGCGGCGCGGCTCTCCTCACTCTCGCTTACAAGCCTGATAGTGAGCGCAGCGTGCCTTCCTTCGCTCTGGTTTCCGAATACTGCCACTGCTTATTCCTCTCCCATGCGTTTAAGCCCTAGAAACGGGGTCTGGAGGCGTCAGACGGATAGACGCGCTGGGTGCG
>JADEYI010000447.1_pt1 | contig 57585 bp, 50 predicted proteins | sample 8542331 | NCBI WGS metagenome assembly JADEYI01 (sample SAMN16510988, study PRJNA670497) | mine drainage metagenome | isolation source: biofilm near Copperflume 1 | place: Germany: Marsberg coppermine Kilianstollen | collected 2018-02 | reverse complement strand
CACGCCTGCCGACCCAACTAACTATTTATACCCGAACCGAAACACTTGTGCAGAGGTTCCCTAGAGGAGCAGCTACCGGCGCGGCGCAGCAGAATGATTACGCGGGGGGCGGGCCGCCGAAGCGCCGCCGCGCGATCGCATAGGCCGGCCACACGCATACGCCAAGCACGATCGCGACGATCAAGTCGCGCCGGCCGCTGGCGTTATGCGATACGGCCAGGCCGAACGTCGCGATCCACGTCGCCATCGGCGCCATCGCGACCGTGATCAGTGCCGCGCGCCCGCCCGGAATCACGAACAGCCCGGAGCGATCCGGATAGATCCGCCGCAAGCGGATCAATGCCCACAGCTCAAGCGCCAGCGCGCCCATGTAGAAAAATACGTCGAGCAGCACGAGCGCAATGAAGCCCATCGGCACCAGGAACGAAAAGAGCATGCAGCAGACGACGATCGATCGCGCCGGGATGCCGCGGCCGGCGCGAAGCTGACCGAGGGCTGCCGGCAGATAGCCTTCGCGTGCCAGCACGTAAGGCATCCGCGAGACCCACAGCATCGCGGCCTCGAAAATCGAAAACGCCGAGATCGCGCCGCCGATCGCCAGGGCGAGGCCGAGCAGCGGTCCGCCGATACGCTTGCCGACTTCGACGAAGTAGCCGGCCTGCCACGCCGCCGTCGAGGTGGCGCCGGTGAGCGCGACGCCGAGCGGCATCAGGTAACCGAGGGCGACCAGCGGCAGCGCGATGGCGATCGCCCGCAGGTAGTTGTGGCGCGGATTTTTGATCTCGCCCGCGACCACGCTCAGATTTTCCCATCCGCTGTAATTCCAGATCACGATGCTGAGGCCGCCGCCCAGCGCGCCCAGCGCGTCGCGCCCGAACATCGGCTGAAGCGGGGCGGTCCAATGGATCAGGCGCGGCATCCCGGCAATCACCAGCGCGGCGAACGGCGCGATCAGCACCACCGCCAGTCCGATCGAGGCGCCGCCGACCGGCCGGATACCCATGAGGTTGAGGCCGCCGGCGAGCCATACCAGGGCCACGCCGATCGCGATTTGCGCGGGCGCGCCGAGCGGAATCGCGAACGACAGGTACGACGCGAAGAGCACCGGGTAGATCGCCATGTCGACCAGCGTGTAGAGGATTGTCAGGTAGGCCTCGGCGAAGCCGGCAAAGGGTCCGAGCGCCTCCTTGACCCAGAAATAGAACCCGCCCTCGAGCGGCATCAGGGCGGTCAGTTCGGTGGCCATCAGCGCGGACGGCAGGCTCAACGCGAGCGGTACGACCAGGCAGAGCAGCAGGGTCAGCCGCGCACCCGCGATCCGCACCGCGTCTTCGATCCCGTAGGCACCGCCGCTGACCACCAGGTACATCAGGGCGGCCAGCGCGAGCACGCCGACGCGCGCGGCAGACCCGTCACCCGGCGATCCGGGGGCCGGCGATGCGGGGCCGGCAGCGCCGCCGCGTATAGCGTCGCCGACTTCGCGGTCGGTGCGCGGGCCGCCGTTGTTCAAGGCGCCGGCGCCTCGCCGATTCGGGCCGTCCGGCATCCGGCGCCAAATCTACGCTCGGGCGGTTTCGGAGAGGGGGGATTGCGCGGTATTATTGAGCGGCGCAACATTAAGTGTTGGCTAAAGCGCAGTCGTCCGGCGAAGCCGGCGGCACACCCGGAGAGATTGTCACGTTGAGCGTCAGAATCCGCTATGTTAACTAGGGTTCCCGCACAGCCGCAAGGTTCCCACCGCTATATGAAATTGATTCCCAATTGGGCACACGGCGTGCTCGCGATCGCCGCAATCGCGATCGCCGCAATCGCGATGGTCGGATGCGCGGCAATGCGTGGCGGCAGGCCGATGGCGGCGGTCGGCGGCGACCAGGGCCATCCGTTTGGCGGCGCCCCGCCAGTTGCGATTCCGCAGGACGCCTTCGCGATGGGCGCGTATCTCAAGGCGGAAGTCGCCACCCAGAACGGCGACCGCGCCGAAGCGCTCAGGCAGTACGCCAACGCCGTGAAATACGATCCGCATAATGCTGCGCTGCGCGTGCAATTGGCGACGCTCTACGTGCGCGACGGTCATCTGAAGGAGGCGCTCGATCAGGCCGAGGAGGCCATCGCGCTCGATCCGACCTACGCCCGTCCGCAATTGCTCGCCGCCGGTATCGACACCGCGACGGGCGACGATGCCACCGCCGAAAAGCGCTACCAGGAAGTGATCAAGCTGGAGCCCGACAACCAGGAGGCCTACCTGTTCCTGGGCACGCTCTACGCCAAAGAGGGCCAGTACACGACGGCCGAGGGCATCTTCAAGCAGCTTATCGCGCTCGATCCGACTTCGTTCCTGGGTTACTACTACGCCGGCCGCGTGATGGTCGCGGCGAAGAACTATCCGGCCGCCGAGACCTACTACCAGAAGGCGCTCCAGCTCAATCCGCAATCCGAGCTCGTGCTGCTCGACCTGGCCGTGCTGCGCGAGCTCGAGAACAAGCCCAAGGACGCGATCGCGCTCTACCAGAAGATTCTCCAGACCGACCCCACGAACGACGAAGTCCATAAGCGGCTGGCCGAACTCTACGGCGGCGACCAGAGCGTGGACGTGGCGCTGAGCCAGCAGCTTCAGCGCCAGGAGCAGCTCGAGACCAATCCCGCCGATACGCGCACCAAGATCGGGCTGCTATTCTTCGAGCGTGGCGACTTCGATCGCGCCGCGACCGAGTTCAACCTGGTGCTTGGGTCCGAGCCGAAGAATTACCGCGTCCATTATTATCTCGGCACGGTCTACACCGAGCTCAACGAGAACGACCAGGCGATCGGGGAGTTCCAGGCGATTCCCGAGACCGACGAACATTACGTCGAGGCGCGCCTCCAGCTCGCCTACCTCTACGACAAGCAGAGCGACTACGCCACGGCGGTCACGAACCTGCAGCAGGCGCTGGCGCGCAAGCCGAATGATCCCGAAATCATGGGCTACCTGGTGGGCGTCTACCAGGAGCAAAAGGATTACCCGCGGGCGATCGATCTGGCGCAACAGATGATCGTGCTGCAGCCGCGCAACGACAAATTCCATTTCACGCTCGGTGCGCTTTACGACGAGGCCAAGGAAAAGCAGCTCAGCGCCGACGAGATGCGCAAGGCGATCGAAATCAATCCCGCCAATGCGCCCGCCCTCAACTATCTCGGCTACACTTATGCCGAAGGCGGCACGCGCCTCGACGAGGCGGAAAAGCTGATCAAGCGCGCGCTGGTGATTGAACCCGAGGATGGTTTCTACGTTGACAGTCTCGGGTGGGTCTATTACGAGAAGGGCGAATACCAGCTGGCGGTCGATCAACTCGAGCGCGCGGTCAACTTGACCGGTGACGATCCGACCATCACCGAACATCTTGGCGACGCCTACGCCAAGGTGGGCAAGCCGCGCGACGCCCGCCATCAGTACGAAGACGCGCTCAGGAAAGCCCAGGATGCGGACCAGATCCAGCGCCTCAAGAACAAACTTGCCGCTCTGCGCGCCGATCAGCAGCGCGCCCAGCATTAGCTCCGCGCCGCACCGGCTGACGCTCGCGGCGGCGCTGATCGCGAGCGTCGCGCTCGCGGCGTGCGCCGCCCAGACCAACGTCAGCCTGCACATGGCGACCGCGCATACCTATGCCGCGGAGCTTGCCGACACCGACGCGATGCTGATCTCGATGCAGACCGGCGCGGTGATGGAGTACACGGGCGGTGGCCAGCACTTCAAGCTGCGCGAAAATATCGTCGTGCGGCGGCCGGCCAGCCTGCGGGTCGAGGCGCTCTCCGCGCTCGGCGTCGCGCTGGTGCTCGCGGCCGACGGTGGCCAGGTGACGATCTACGATCCGGGCAAGAATACGCTGATGCACGGGTTGGCGACGGCCGCTGTGCTCGATCGCTACGCACGCATCCCGATGGCTCCGGAAGCGGCTGTGCGCTTGTTGATGGGGCTCTCGCCGGATGCCGGGATGCTCGCCTTTCCGCCCGATTTGATGATCCATCCGACCGATCCGAACGGCCTTGAGATCCTGAGGTATAAGGAGCCGCTGGGCGTGACCGACGACCTGGGCTTCGGTCCCGATGGCTATCTGGCGCAAGTGCGCGAGACGCGCGCCGACGGCCGCGTCAACTACGAAGTAAACTACAGTGACTATCAGGATATTGGCGGCGGGCAGAAGTTTCCCCGCGTGATCGCGGCCAGCTTTCCGACGACCGGTGCGAGCGTGACCTTTCGTTACGACAACCCGGTGATCAACAAGGACATTCCCGATTCAACTTTCGTGCTTGCGCCGGACCACGTGGTCAAGCATCTCGACCTCGGCATGATCGGCGGCGCGACGACCGCCGGGCGGGGCTGATCGCGCGTGATCCGAATCCGCGCGGTTCTGTTCGCGCTCGCGGCGCTGCTGTTGGCCGCCGGATGCCGCGTCAACCGGCCGCCCAACGACCACGCGGCGACCCAGACGTTGTACGATTCGATGTCCAGCGATCCGGGCACCTTCAATCCCCTGCTGGTGACCGACTCGGCGTCCAATGCAGCGATCGGCGATCTGTTCGAGAGCCTTGTGCGCATCAATCCGCAGACGCTCCTGCCCGAGCCCGGCCTTGCGGCAAGCTGGGCTCTCGGTGATGGCGGCAAGACGATCACGTTCCATTTGCGCCACGGCGTCGTATGGTCCGACGGGGTGCCGTTCACCTCGCGCGACGTGATATTCACAATGCGCACGATCTACGACCCCAAGGTGCCAAACTCGACCGTCTCGTCGATGCTGATCGATGGCCAACCGATCGCGTTCGCGGCGCCGGACGATTACACAGTCGTGATGCGCTTGCCGCGGCCGTTCGCGCCGCTGTTCTACTCAGTCGGCTTTCCGATCATACCGGCGCATATACTTGAGCCGGACGTCGCTTCGGGCGCCTTTATCCACACCTGGGGAATCGACACGCCGCCCGGCAAGCTGATCGCGGACGGCGCGTACCTGATGACGCGTTACGTGCCGGCCCAGCAGCTTGCCTACCGGCGCAATCCGGCCTACTGGATGCGCGACGGGAGCGGCGGCGAATTGCCGCGCCTGCGCGGCCAGGTGCGCCTGATCGTGCCCGATCAAAACGCCCAATACCTGCGCTTCATGGTCGGCATCACCGACGTCTATTCGCCGCGTCCCGAAGAGGTAAACGGCCTGCGCGAGAATGCCGCCCGACTGCATATAACGGTCAAGGATGTGGGTATCGACACGGGCTCCCTGTTTTTCGTGTTCAACCGCAATCCGCGCCATTATGTAGCCGGTACAGTGACTAATCCGAAGTATAAATGGTTCACCGATCCGAATTTCATGCGCGCCCTGGCCCATTCGATCGACAAGCAGGGAATTATCAATCTGTGTTTTCGCGGACTCGCGGTTCCGGCAATCTCGGACACCTCGCCGGAGAACAAGATATTCTACAATCCAAATCTCACTCCGTATGACTATGATTTGAACCGGGCGGCGCGGATCCTCGACGAAGCGGGCTACCGGATGCTGCGGCCGGGCGTGCGCGGCGACCCCGACGGCCATCCGCTGATCTTCAGTCTCACGACCAACACCGGCGTGCCGGTGCGCGATCAGATGTGCGCGATCTTCAAGCAGGATCTCGCGACGCTGGGAATTCAGGTCAACTACCGGCCGCTGGAGTTCATCTCGCTGGTCAAGGCGCTGGAATCGTCATTCGATTGGGATTGCGTGCTGATTGGTTTCGGCGGAACGATCGAACCCAACGACGCGTCGAACTTTCTCCGTTCGTCGGGCAATCTGCATGTCTGGAATCCGTCGCAGTCCAAACCCGCGACGCCATGGGAGGCCGAGATCGATAGCCTGATGGACCAGGGCACCACCGTGATGGATGAGCGCCAGCGCGCGCCGTTTTACTGGCGCATCCAGCAGATCCTGCACGACGAATTGCCGATCATCGAGACCGTGCGCCAGGCCGAATACATCGCCTATCGCAATACGATCGTCGGGTACAATCCGACGGTGTGGGGATTGTACAAGCCCGAATGGATGGAGTTTCGCGCGCAATGAATCTGCCGCCGCGCGTGGTTATCCGCGAGTAAGCCGATGGGCCGGTTTCTGCTCAAACGACTGCTCCTGATGATTCCGCTGATCATCGGAATCACCTTTATCTCTTTTGCCGCGATGTCGCTGGTGCCGGGCAATTTCGTCTCGAGCCTGGCGCTCGATCCGAAGATTTCGCCCCAGGTGCTCAAGCAGATGGAGGCGGAATTCGGCCTCGACCAGCCGCTGATGATCCGCTACCTGCGCTGGCTCTGGCAGGTCGTGCATATGAACTTTGGCGTCTCGCTGGCCTATCGCGTCAACGTCACCAACCTTATCGCCTCGCGCGCGGCCAATACCGTGCTGCTGGCGCTCGCGAGCATGATCCTGTCGTGGGCAATCGCGATCCCGGTCGGAATCATCGTCGCGGTGCGGCAGAATTCGATTCTCGACCGTACGCTTTCCTTCATCTCTTTTCTGGGTATGTCGGTGCCGGGATTTTTCCTTGCGTTTCTCGCCATGGACTTCGCGCTGTGGAGCGGATGGTTTCCGGTGGGCGGCAGTTTCTCGCCCGATTACGCCACGCTCGACACCTGGAGCCAGGTCGCCGACCGCTTCAATCATCTCATCCTGCCGGCGCTGGTCCTCGGCCTCGCGGGGGTGGCCTCGCTGATGCGCCTGATGCGGTCGCAGATTCTCGAGATCAAGCATGCCGAGTTCGTGCGCACCGCGCGCGCCAAGGGCCTCTCCGAAAGCCGCGTCATGTACAAGCACGTGCTGCGCAACGCGCTGAACCCGTTCGTCACGATGGCCGGCTACGGTCTGGCCGATCTGCTGGGCGGCGCCGCGCTGGTCGAGACCGTGATGAATCTGCAAGGCCTCGGCCTGCTGCTGCTGACGGCCGTGCGCTCGCTCGACGTGCCGCTGGTGATGGGCTCGGTGCTGATGGGCACGATCCTGCTGCTGGTGGGAAATCTGCTCGCCGATATCGCGCTGGTCGCGGTCGATCCACGCGTCGATTTTTCCACGCTGGCCTCGCAATGAGCGCGCTGCCGCGGCCGTCGCTCACGCCCGCATTCGAGTCCGCGCGGCGCGGCGATCGCTCGCGTGTTGGCCAATTGGCGTCCGCGGCGCGGCGCGAATGGCGCGTGGCGCCGTTCACCGCGCGCGTCTCCGTCCTATGCCTGCTGATCTTCTATCTTTTCGCCGCCGCCTCGCCGCTGATTGCTCCCTACGATCCGACTCATCAATACCGCAATCTTCCCGACTGTCCGCCGATGCGGCCGCATCTGAGCGCGCCCGCGGATTGGCCGCACGGCATGCTGTTCGCCTATCCGATGAAGATGGACGACGCGCTCGCGCGCCATTTCGTCGAAGATCGCTCGCGCAAGATCTGGCTGCGTTTTTTCCATCGCGGGCATTTCCTCACCACCGAGTCGCCCGACGATCCCTGCTTCATCCTGGGCAGTGAAGGCCTCGGCCGCGACCTCTTCTCACGTATCGTGTACGGCGCGCGGGTAAGTATGTGTATTGGACTGGTCGGCGTGCTGATCAGCTTCTCGCTGGGTATCAGCGTCGGCGCATTCTCCGGCCTGGTGGGCGGCCGCATCGACAATCTAATTATGCGCTGGTGCGAAATCGAGATGTCGCTGCCGAGCTTTTATTTTCTGCTCGCACTCGCCGCCGTGATTCCGTCCGGGATGAGTACGGTCGCGACATTTTTCATGATCGTCGCGATCATGTCATTCATCGGATGGGCCGGCTTTGCGCGCGTGATCCGCGGCATGGCGGCCTCGCTGCGTTCCGCCCCCTATGTCGAGGCGGCGCGTGCGCTCGGCGGGTCGCGCACACGCCTGCTGATGCGCCACGTGATTCCGGCCGTGCTCGGCTTCGCCGCGGTCAACGCGTCGCTCTCGATCCCCGGCTATATCCTCGGCGAGAGCGCGCTCTCGCTGCTCGGCCTGGGCATCCAGGAGCCCGCGTCGAGTTGGGGCAACCTGCTCGCGCAGGCGATGGATCCGCAGAACATCGAGCATTATCCGTGGGTGCTGATTCCTGGCGTCTTTATTTCCGTTGCCGTGATGGCGTTCAATTTTCTTGGCGATCACCTGCGCGACCGCCTCGATCCAGCCAACTTTAACTAGCCATCCGCGGCCGGCCCCGGCGCGCCGTTTGTCGATTCACTCCGCAAATTGCTACAAACCAGACTGGGGCGCGGACACGCTATACAATCCGGGCGACGACCCGCGCCGCGCCGTGACACGCATGCGGCGAAACCTTAAACTTCGATCGACGCGCCGTCGAGGAGCCGAGCAGTGACTGACAACGCGAAAAAACCGACTCCGGTTGCTGACGATTTGAGCCGCCCCTTCTGGGACGGCGCGAAAGCCGGCCGCCTGGTCATTCAGCGCTGCGCGTCGTGTGGCTACTACAATCATCCGCCGCGCCCGTTTTGCGACGCCTGCCTCGGCCGCGAACTGAGTTTCGCGCCGGTCAGCGGTCGCGGCCGGATCCATACTTTCACCGTGATGCATCAGCGCGACGTCGTGGGTTACGAGGACGAGGCGCCGTTCGCCAATATCGTGGTCGAACTCGCCGAGCAGCCGATGCTCCTGATGGTTGCGAACGTGCCGGCGGCCGATCGCGCGAGCGTCCAGATCGGCGCCAGCGTCGAAGTATATTTCGAGGATCGCGGCGACGCGGTGATCCCGCAATTTCGTATCGTGTAAGTAACGCGCGCGATGCGCGCATCGGAGTTATTCGAGATGTGGGAGGGCCGGGGAAAAACCGCCATCGCCGGCATTGGCTATTCCGAGATTACCCGCCGGCCGCAAAAGCCGCTCGGTCTCCTTGCGGCCGACGCCTGCCGCGCCGCGATCGACGATGCGGGCCTGGCGCCCGAACAGGTTGACGGCCTCGCCACCTATCCCGAATCGCCCTTCGCCGGCGCCGGTAATCGCGACGGTGAAGATGTCGTCAGCGTCGCCTTTATACTCAATCATCTCGCGCTCGCGCCCGACCTCCGGTGGTACGCGCAGATTGAAACCGGGATGATCGCGAGCCCGCTGATCGAGGCCGTCAATGCGCTGATCGCGGGCGCCTGCGAATACGTCCTGATCTGGCGCGCGCTGCATCGACCGGCGCCGCGCGCGGCCGGCGCGAGCGTCACCGCCGCATCGCGTGGCGCGCCGCGCGCATCCGGCGACGCGCAATTTCTTGCGCCCTACGGATGCGCTTCGATCGTGCAGACCCATGCGCTCGCGTGGCAGCGCTATATGCATCGCTATGGCGCCACGCGCGACGCGCTGGCTGCGCTCGCGCTCAACAGCCGGCGCAACGCCAACCTCAATCCGCGCGCGTTTTTTCATCGCGAACCGATGACCCGCGATGACTATTTCAACTCGCGCTGGATCGCCGAGCCGCTCTGCCTGTTCGATTGCGACGTGCCGGTCGACGGCTGCGTCGCGATGATCGTGACCACGGCCGATCGCGCGCGCGATCTGCGCAATCCTCCCGCCTTCATCGCGGGCTACGGGCAGAACACCGCGCGCCGCCGCACGCTGCTCTACTATACGCTCGACGACTACATGGCCTGTGGCGGGTCGCTCGCCCGCAAGCTCTGGTCGTCGGCCGGACTCGGTCCGCGCGAGATGGACGCGGCGCAGCTCTACGACGGCTTCAACCCGTCGACGCTCTATTGGCTCGAGGCGGCGGGCTTCTGCGCCGAGGGCGAGGGCGCCTCGTTCGTGCAGGACGGCCGTATCGCGCTCGACGGCGAGTTGCCGGTGAACACCTTTGGCGGCAGCCTGAGCGAGGGGCGAATGCACGGCATGGGGCATATCGCCGAGGCGGTCCGCCAGGTCACCGGAGCGGCCGGTCCGCGGCAGATTCCCGGCGCCGCCGCGGTCTGCGCGATCGACGGCTCGCCGATGCTGCGCGGCAGCGCGATCGTGGTCACGCGCGATCCGTGACCTTCGCGCGAACGAGGCGCGGCGTCCCATGAATATCTAATGAGTAGTGACTGAGTAATGAGGCTGGCAATGAGGCCGACGGCGGGTGATCGACAATGAATACCTACTTGTACGAGGTTCTTGATCGCCTGGTCGCTTTTGACACGGTGAGCGTCAACAGCGACGTGCCCGCGATCGAATACCTTGCCGGCCATTTCGAGCACGCCGGTTTCACGACTTCGCTGCATCGTATCGACGTCGGCGGCGTGGCGCAGGCCAACCTGGTTGCATGGGCGGGTCCGCCGCGCGAGGGCGGACTGATTATCTCGGGCCACGTCGATACGGTTCCCTTCGCCGGGCAGCCCGGATGGAATCGCGATCCGCTCAAGCTCGAAACGGCAGGCGATCGCATCTTCGGCCGCGGCACCACCGACATGAAGGGTTTTCTCGCCCAATGCGCCGATGCGGCGCGCGCGCTCGATCGCCAGCGCTTGCAGCGTCCGCTGGTCTTCCTTTTCACCGCCGACGAGGAGGTCGGGATGCTTGGCGCCGAGCGGATTGCGCCGTTGCTCGCCGAAATTCTCGGTGAAGTTCCACGGCCGCATCTCGCCTGGATCGGCGAGCCGACCTCCTACGCTGTGATGAACGCGCACAAGAGCGTCTGCGCCTTCGAGGTCAAAGTTCGCGGCCGCGGCGGCCATAGCGGCGCGCCGCAAATGGGTGTCAACGCGATCGCGGTGATGGGCAAGGTGATCGAGACGATTGGCCGCCTGCAGGCCGAGCGCCGCGCCGCGCGCAGTGCCAAATTCGCCGAGGTCTTTCCGGAGTCACCGCACGACGTGATGAACTTCGGGACTATCGCCGGCGGTATCGCAACCAATGTTATCGCCGAGCGTTGCTCGATGCGCATGACCTACCGCTCGCTGCCGGGCGTCGACCCGCTCGATCTCTACCGCGAAGTCGGCCGCCGCCTCGCGCAAATCGATCCGCACGATTACGGCTCGCCCGATATCGCCGCGGCAATCGAACTCGGACCGGCGATGATCGCGCCCGCGATGCTCGCTCCGCGCGGCACCACGCTCGAGCAGGCGCTGTTCGCCGTCACCGGAGCCACCACCGCGGCCGGCGCACCCTTCGCCACCGACGGCGCCTGGTTCGCGCGCGCCGGTATCGCGACGCTGATCTGCGGCCCCGGCGATTTCGATCAGGCCCATCAGCCCAACGAATCGATCGGGCGCGGCGCTTTCGAGCGCGGTCCGGCGATGATCCTCGAGGTCATCGATCGGCTCTGCTGCCGCGACTTATCAAAATGACGCGCGCATTGCGGCGCCGTCAATGACTATTTTGAATGGCTATTCCGACTGGCTAATCGAGATAACCCTATCGCCCGCATAACGGCAGCCCGTTAACCGACTGCGCCTCGCGCAGAAATTCGATCATCAACCGATTGAACTCGCCGGCTTTCTCGAAGTACGCCGAATGGCCCGCGCCCGCCACCCGCTCGAAGCGTGAATGCGGAATCCGCCGCGCCATCACTTCCATCACATGCGCCGGGGCCAGCGCGTCCTGCTCGCCGACCAGCAGCATCGTGGGCACGCGCCGGTCGATGATCGGTTGGACCCGGTTGCGGATGCTGAACAGGGCCGCGAGCAGATTCGGCGGCACGTGAGAATTAAGGCCGGAGATCTGCTGGTAGAGGAACCACAGTTGCGGTTCGCGCTCGGGAAAATCCGCCGCGTAGGCGCGCGTCAGCACCTGCGCCAGGCCGCCCTTGGCCGACTCGCGGAGCTTCGCCTGCTCGCGCATCACCTCGGCGTCGTCCATCCCGGCCGTCGTATCGCACAGCGCAATCGCCGTGACGCGCTCCGGATAGGCAATCGCAAAGCCGAGCACCGTCCATCCGCCCATCGATTGCCCCGCGAGTGCCGTGCGCTCGAGACCAAGGTGATCGAGCAGCTGGCGCAGATCTTCGACAAACGCCGCGGGTCCCGGACCGTCGGCCAAGTCGCGCGAGAGGCCGAAACCGCGATGATCGAATGTGATGCAGCGAAAGTGCCGCGCCAACACCGGAACCTGCTGCCACCAGCTCAGATGGTTTCCGCCGCCGCCGTGCGCGAGGACGATCGCCGGCCCCTCGCCGTGGCTCTCGTAGTAAAGCTCGATACCGTTGACGCGGGCGTAAGGCATGGTCGCTCTCCTGCGAATAGTTTAATTGTACGCCACAATGTCAGATCCGGTAAAGCCTTGCGCGGTGTCCTCGCGCGCACGCGCCGCTCCGGCCCGACGCGGCAATTGCGCGCCATCGCGGCGCAAAAATCAATCCCGCGCCGCCGCCACCGGCCGCACCCGCATCTGGCTGTCGACCGCGATTGCGCCGCTGCCCGGCGCGAGGACCTTGACCGGATTGAGATCGAGTTCGGTCAATTCCGGAACGATTTCGACCAGCGCCGACAGGCGTGTGAGCAGCGCCGCAAACGCCGCGCGATCGCCCGCCGGCGCACCGCGATAGCCGTCGAGCATGCGGCTCGAGCGCAGGCTCGCCAGCAGGTCGTCGGCATCGACGTCGGTCACTGGTTGCAGCCGAAACGCGACGTCCCGGATCAGCTCGACCATCGTTCCGCCCAGCCCGGCGACCAGCAGAGGACCAAAGGTCGGATCGCTGGTGACGCCGGCCATCATCTCGATTCCACCGCTGATCTCGCGCTGCAGCAGCACGCCGTCGAGGGTCGCGCCGGTCGCGCTTATCCGCTCCTGGAGCAATCGTGCCGCGGCGGCGACCGCGTCCGCCGAGGTCAGTCCCAGGATCACGCCGCCGACGTCGCTCTTGTGCACCAGGCCGGGCGCGATCGCCTTGGCCACCAGCGGGTAACCCAGCCGCTCGGCTACCTCCCGCGCTTCGCCGACCGTGGTCTGCTCGGCCTGAGCGATTTCGATTCCCGCCGCGCGCAGTACCGTGTTGAGGTCGGCCGGTGAGAGCCAGCGCGGGCCGTCGGCGCCGGTCAGCACGCGATCGATGACCGCGCGTACAGTCTCGCGGGCGAAGCGGCTGAGCGTTAGCGCCTCGCCGCGCGGCCGCGCCCGCCATCGCCCGTAGCGCGCCGCGGCGGCCAGCGCTATCGCCGCATTCTCGGGGAAATTGTAGGCGGGAATCGCACCACGCGCTCCCTGGTTGAGCTCCGCCGGCGCGCCGGCCGTGGAAATGAAAACCGTCAGCACCGGTTTATGCGCTGGCACCGCCGCCGCGCCGCGCGCGATACCCGCCGCCGCGTCGCGCGAATTGGTGACGATCGGCGGAATATAGACCGTCACCAGCGCATCGATATTCGGATCGTTGCCGACCGCCGCGATCGATCGGGCGTAGTCCTCCGCGCTGGCCCCGGCCGTCAGGTCGACCGGATTTGCCAAGCCCGCGCTCTCCGGCAGATACGCGCGCAACTGGCTGACGGTCGCTTGATCGAGCGGCGGCAATTGCAGTCCGTGAGCCTCGCACGCGTCCCCCAGCAATATCGCGGGGGCACCCGCATTGGTGACGACGCCGACCCGCGCGCCCGCCGGCACCGGCTGGATCGAGAGCAAGGCCGCGATATCGAATAGTTGTTCGAGGGTTTCCGTGCGAATCACCCCGGCCTGCTCGAACAGCGCGTCGACCACGATATCGAGGCTCGCCAGCGAGGCCGAATGGCTGCGCGCGGTGCGCCGCACGGCGGCCGACCGTCCCGACTTGACCGCGACGATCGGCTTGCGCCGCGCCACCTCGCGCGCGAGGCGCCCGAACATCTGCGGATTGCCGACGCTCTCGAGGTACAGCACGATGACCGCCGTCCGCGGATCGTCGGCCCAGTAGGCCAGCAGATCATTGTTCGACAAATCGGCGCGGTTGCCGGCCGACACGAAGGCCGACAGTCCGAGGCTGCGGCGCCGCGCGTGATCCAGGATCGCGATACCCAGCGCGCCGCTTTGCGAGAACATCCCGATATTTCCGCTCGGCGGATCGACCGGCGCAAACGTCGCATTGAGCCGCACCGCCGGATCCGTGTTGATCACGCCCATGCAATTCGGCCCGACCAGCCGCATCCCCGAACGCCGCACGAGATCGCGGATCCGCCGTTCGCGCGCGACGCCTTGGCCGGCGACCTCCGCGAAGCCCGCCGAGATCACGATCACGGCATGCACTCCGGCGCGCGCGCATTCGACGATCTCGTGCTCGACCGCTTCGGCCGGTATCGCGATTACCGCCAGATCGATCGGTGCGCCGACCGCGCCGATCGCGGCGTAGCTGGCCAGCCCCTGCACGTCGCCGGGCGCGGGATTGATTGGATAGACCGGACCGGTGAAGCCGAAGCGTATCAGGTTGGCGACAATCGCGCCGCCCAGCTTGGCCCGGTCGCGCGACGCGCCGATCACCGCGACCGATCGCGGCCGCAGAATTCCGGCGGCGCTCTGCGCCCGCGCCGATCGTTCACGCGCACTATTCGCCTCGATCGATTGCGCCGTCTCCTCGGTCGGAAAGCTGACGTGAATCACGCCGGCCTGGGTCGAGCGCCGCACCTTGAACCCGGTCTTCGCGAACACCTCGATCATCCGGTTATTGTCGCCCAGCACGTCGGCTTCAAATTCCGTCACGCCCGCACTGCGCGCCACGCGCCCCAGATGCTCGAGCAGCACGGTGCCGATTCCGCGTCCCTGATGCTCATCGATTACCGCAAACGCCACCTCCGCGCGCGATCGCTCCGCGCCCCGGATGTAACGGGCGACGCCGATGAAGCGCTCGCCGCCGGCGTCCTTGAGGGTCGCCGCCAGCCCGACGTGACCATCGAAATCAAGCCGCGTCAGGCGCACCACCTCAGCGTCACTGAGCGAACGCCGGAAGCCGAAAAAGCGGAAATAGTTCGATTGCTGGCCGAGGCCGTTGAAGTGCGCGAGCAGCCGCTCCCCGTCGTCGGGGCGAATCGCGCGCACGTGGATCGAACTGCCGTCGCGCAAAATCTCCTCGGCCTGGTAGCACGCGGCGTCGATCGCCACTTCGTGATCCATGCGATGATTGTAATCGAGCCGCGAACTGGCCGACAATCGCATTCGGCGCGGCGCGGCAATTGATCGGCACGCGAAATCTGGTGCAACGCGTCCTTGACAATCCAATTGCAGGGGCTAGATTCGGTGCTCTACGCGCATCCAGGGCGAGCGAAAGCATTGCGGCAGTTGCGAATTTGCGTCAGACCAATTCAGCCACCCAGTTCGCGCGAAAGACGAGGTTATGATGACAACGCCCCGCCACGTGCTCGACGGCTATACGGTATTGGACATTACCCAGTACATTGCGGGACCCACCGCCACGCGCATGATGGCTGAGATGGGCGCCGAGATTATCAAGGTGGAAATTGCCACCGCCGGCGATCGCACGCACGAATTGCCGCTGCATAAAAACGGGCGCAGCGGATACTACGTCCAGCAGAATCGCGGCAAGAAAAGCATTTGCATCGACGTAAAGCAGCCCGCCGGACTCAAATTGCTCAGGGAACTGGTGGCCAAGGCCGACGTCTTCGTCGAAAACTTCGCTCCCGGCGTCGTCGCGCGGATGGGCCTCGACTACGCCGCCGTCAAGCTGCTCAATCCGAATATCATCATGTGTTCGATCTCAACCTTCGGCCAGAGCGGTCCGCTGGCTCACCTGCCGGGTTACGATTTCATCGCCCAAGCCTACTCCGGCATCACTTCGATGATCGGCGAAAAAGATGGGCAGGCCTATTTTCCGACCGCCGCGCTGGGCGACGTCGGCACCGGCATCAACGGCGCTCTGGCGATCGTCGCTGCGCTGCTGCATCGCGAAAAAACCGGCGTCGGACAGTACCTCGATATCGCGCTGCTCGATTCCTACTTCTACTGCCACCACACCGCCGTCCAGATGTATAGTTTGAGCGACGGGCGCATCAAGCCGACGCGCTCCGGCCGGCATCTACCGTATGGTGCGCCATGCAGTATCTACCGCGGCCACGATCACTACATCATCATCATCGGTGGCGTGGAGCATCAATGGCTCCAGTTGTGCAACGCGATGAATCGGCCGGACCTGGCCGAGGACCCGCGCTTCCATACCGGCGCCGCTCGCGTCGACAACATGGACGCGCTCTTCGACATCATCCAGGGCTGGCTGCTGTCGCTGCCCAGCGACGACGCGATCATGGCGCGCCTCAATGAGTTTCGCGTGCCGTCGGCGCCCGTACTGTCCGTGGAGGAGGCGATTAATCATCCGCACATGCGCCAGCGCGGCACGGTAACGCGCGTGCACGATCGTCTGCTCGGCGACGTCGACCTGCCGGGCTTTCCGCTGCGCTTCTCGGCCTTTCCGCAAAACCTCGAGCTCGAGGCGCCGCTGCTCGGCGAGCATAATGGTGAAATACTCAGTCGGGTCCTCGACTATACCCCCGAACAGATCCACGAACTGGAGCATTCCGGCGTACTATTCAGCAAGCGTGTTTGAGGCAACCCCGCAAGTCGGCGCCAGATCAAGCCGTGCCGCGGAACGAATAGTCACTCCAGGCCCATTCCGTAAAGCCGGTTCGCATTGTCGAAGACTATCTTGCGCGTGATCGCTTCGGGCACGCCGGCGAAATTGCCTTCAATTACCTTGAGCGAATTGGGAAAGGTCGAGTCGGCGTGCGGGAAATCCGATGCCCACATGTAGTTGTCCTCGCCAAAGAACCGATAGGTCGCCGGTCCCAGCGCGTCGTCCTGAAAAGTCGCCCAGACATTGCGCCGCACGTATGCGCTGGGCTTGAGCGGCAGCCGCTGAGGATTCGCGATCTTCGAATGCACGTGGTCGAGACGGCTCACCCAGTTCGGAATCCAGCCGACGTCGTTCTCGGCCGAGACGATTTTGAGCGTGGGAAAGCGCTCCAGCACGCCGCCGTATACCAGCCGCGTGATGCATTGCTCGACCACGTGGATCACATGGATTTGCAGGTCGGCCATGGTCGGCATCGCCGGCGTCAGCGGCATCCCGGAGACCAGCGGTTTGTGCAGCGAGATCGGCAGGCCGGCCGCCGCGGCGGCGCGCCACAGCGGATCGTAGCGCTCGTCGCTGTACGCCACTTCGTTGCTTTCCGAGGCGAGCACCATGATGCCCTTGAGGCCCAGCCGCGCGCATCGCTCGATCTCGGTGACGTCCGGCAGCGCCGCGAGTGAGTACAGGCCGATGCCGATTAGCCGCTTGCGATCGTGCGCGCAGAACTCGGCGACCCAATCGTTATAAGCGCGCAGGCACGCGAGCTGTAACTCGATATCCTTGACGTTGAAGACCGCGATTCCGAGCGTCGAATAGAGCACTTCGGCCGCGACCCCATCGAGATCCTGGTCCTTCAGCCGTTCCACCGGATCCCATCCGCTCGGGCGCGCCGCCTCGTACCCATGATTCATGTGCTCGCGCAGTTCGCGTCCGCTCTTGCCCGCGGCAAACGCCGCCGCCACGGCCAGCGGATGGATTCCCGGGCCGACGAACAGATAGGCCGGCCCATTGGCTTTCTCGTTCCTGATCACCCGCGGCGCGTTGTCGCGATACTTGCGATCGAGCCGCTCGACCCACAAGTCGGCCGGCTCGGTCATGTGCGAATCCGCCGAAACCACTCGTAATGCTTTCATCTGGCTACGCTCCCTTGCGCCCTGATCGATCAGTTTGCCGCGCGGCCCGAGCGCAGCACCCGGCCGGGCAGCGCGCCGCTATGACGGTCGTGGTCGAACAAGATCTCGCCGTTGACGATCGTGTACTTTATCCCGCGCGCAGGCGCCACCAGCCGCCGGCCGCCGCCCGGCAAATCGTCGCGCGGCTCGGGCCGCTCCGCCGATCCGATCGTATCGAAATCGAAAATCGCCACGTCCGCCGCCATCCCGGGCTTCATCACGCCGCGATCGTTGATCCCAAAGAACGCGGCCGGCTCGGAGGTGATGCGCCGCACCGCGTGCTCGAGCGTAATCGCGCGCCGCTCGCGCACGTACGTGCCGATCAGGTAGGTCGGATAGCCCGCGTTGCACAGCATATCGACGTGTGCGCCGGCGTCGGAAATTCCGATCATCGTGCGCGGGTCGCTGAACTTGGCCGCCACGCGCGCCTCGTTGATATCGAGCAGTTCGATCATGAATACGGTATGCAGATTGTCCTCCGCCGCGAGGTCGAAAAATGCGTCCAGCGGATCGACGCCGCGTTCGTGCGCAAGCTCCGCGACCGTCTTCCAGGCCGCCGCATGCAGCTCCGGACGCGCCGTCTCCTTCACCCGCGTGCGTTCCCACAGGTCGTGAAACACGGTGCGCCGCTTGAGCTCCTCGCCGAACGCGCGCCGGAAGTCCGCGCTCGCGTAGACCTGCTTTTGCGCCTCGATCGATTGGTCGCCGAACACCGGCTTGATCGAATTCATGCTGCCGAACAGAAACGGATTGCGCAGATGAAATTCGATCACCAGCGGACGCACCGCAACCTGCGGCACGCAGCCGCGCTCGAGCAGCGGCGCCACCGCCGCCAGCGTCGCGGTCCAGGCGCCGGGCTCGTCGTCGCGATCGCGCAGGTTGAGCCATGTCACCGGCCGCCCGCTCGCCGACGAAAGAAGATCGAGCAGCGCGTACTCGCGCGCCGAGACGCTGGTCGGCTGTTTGGTCAGCGCGATCTCGATCGCGCCGCGCCCCAGCTCGCGCAGCACTCCGGCGTAGGCGCGCAATTCGTCGTCGCTCGCCAGCCGGCAGGCCAGCGGCTGCGCCTTGTAGCCCAGATGCTGCGGCATCACGGTGAGCGAAAAGCCCCACGCGCCCGCCGCGACCGCTTCATGCAGCAGTCCGCGAATCCGCGCGGTCTCGTCCGCCGTCGCCGCCCGCGCCATCGCCTCCTCGCCCATCACCCATTGCCGAAACGGCGAGAGCGCGGCGAGAAAACCGACGTTAATCCCCAGTCCGCGCCGCGCAGCCGCGTCCATGTACTGCGGAAAGCTTTCCCAGTCCCAGGTGATGCCGCGGCTCAGCACCTCGTGCGGTATCGCCTCGACGTGCACCAGGTTCCACATCGCGATATCGCGCTCGGCCGGCTTGCACGGCGCCAGTCCGACACCGCAATTGCCCATCAGTACGGTCGTAACCCCGTGCCACGACGAGCAGGTCACCAGCGGGTCCCAGCAGATCTGGGCGTCGTAATGCGTATGCGGGTCGATAAAGCCCGGTGTGACGATCAGCCCCGACGCGTCGATCGTGCGCGCGGCCGCCCCGCTCACGCGGCCGATTTCCGCGATTCGTCCATCCGTGATCGCGAGGTCGGCGCGCTGCGCCGCAGCACCCGTGCCATCGACGATCGTTCCGTTTTTGATTATCAGATCGTGCGGCATCAGCGATTCCACCTCTGGCGAGCCCGGATTCATTTGCGTAGGCCCCGGCGCCGCTAAAAGTCAAGTGCGGCGCATCGCGCGAAGGCGCCGGCGCGCTTTGCATTCGTCGCCCGATCGCAGTTGGATAATTGGACGCATCCACCGCGCCAGCCGTTGGCGATCGTAGAGATGCGATGCGGCCGGGAATGTTAAAGCCGCGCCAGCCTGATAGGGTGGCGCAGGAGCCTCTTTCGTGAACGCCTCAGTACCACTGCTCGAAAAAGTCGGCCGCGCCACCGTGAACATTCACTGCGAGGTGCCGCCGGAACATCCGTCCGTCGCCATCGGTCTCGGCACCGATCGCCGCGGCACCGGCACGCTGGTCAGCGCCGACGGCCTGATCCTCACCGTCAACTACGTAATCATGGGCGCCGCGAGCGCGATCGTCACGCTCGCCAGCGGCGAACAGATGACCGCGCAGATCGTCGCGCGCGATTTCACCACCAGCCTGGGCCTGCTGCGTATCGACGGCCGCGACCATCGCTATATCGACGTGGCCTCCTCGGAGAGCTGCGAGCTCGGCCAGGAGGTGCTGATCGCCTCGAGCATCGGCGGCGACAAGCGCTGCGCCGACACCGGCCTTATTACTTACCTTGGGCCGTTTGACGCGGCGTGGGAATTCGTCCTTCAGCGCTGCGTCTGCGTCACCGCCTCGGCGCTCAATATCGGGCTGAGCGGCGGCCCCATCTGTAATTCCAAGGGTCAGCTCATCGCAGTTTCCTACCTCAACTTCGCCGATCTCATTCGCCCAATCCTCGGTATCCCCGGCGAATGTTTCCTCTCCGGCCGCGACGAGCTGGTGCGCAACGGCCGCCGCACCAGCACCCCACCGCGCCTGTGGCTCGGCCTTTATTCGTACACCTTGCGCGAGCACGTCGTGATTGCGGGCGTGATGCCCGGTAGTCCGGGCGATAAGGCTGGCATCAAGCAGGGGGATCTGGTGCTCAGCGCCGACGGCGATGAGATTCACGAACGCCGGGCGCTCTACGAAGCGATCAACCGCCATCGCCCCGGCGATCGCATTCAGCTCCGCATCCTGCGCGCCAACCAGGTGCACAATATCGAGGTGCCGGCGATTATCATCGACGACTTCCTCGGCTAGGGAACCTCTGCACAAGGCTCTGTTGTCACCCTGAGCGCAGCGAAGAATCCCGGATCCGGGACCCATGCGCTTCGCTCAGGGTGACAACCTAACTGGTGCAGCGGTTCCTTAGCGGGCCGGCGACTGTTCTGGCGAGCCGCCCGCCCGCCTAAACGTCCTTGAATTCGCGCTTCGACTTGCGCTCTTCGATCGCGGCCTGCGCCGCCGCCAGCCGCGCCACCGGCAGCCGGTACGGCGAGCACGAAACGTAGTCGAGGCCCAGGCGATGGCACAGCTTGACGCTGGCCGGGTCGCCGCCGTGTTCGCCGCAAATCCCAATCTTGATCTTCTTGTTGGCCTTGCGCCCGCGCTCGATTCCGATCCGCATCAGGTCGCCCACGCCGTCGGGGTCGAGCTCCTGGAACGGATCCTTCTTGTAAACGCCGCGCTCAATATAGTCGTTGAGAAACTTCGCCGAATCGTCGCGCGAGAGCCCGTAGGTCATCTGCGTCAGATCGTTGGTGCCGAAGGAAAAGAATTCCGCCACCGCGCCGATCTGATCGGCCTCCATGCAGGCCCGCGGCACTTCGATCATCGTGCCGATCTGATAGTGAATCTTGTGCTTGTTACCGGCCATCAGCGCGCGTCCGACCTCGCGGATTTCCGCCGCCAGGATCTCGAACTCCTTGCGCTCGCCGATTAGCGGCAGCATGATTTCGGGCCGCGCATCGACCCCCTCGCGCTTCAACTCCAGCGCTGCCTCCAGGATCGCGCGGGCCTGCGCCTGGTAAATTTCCGGATAGCTGATCCCGAGACGCGAACCGCGATGCCCGAGCATCGGGTTGACCTCCTCCAGGTTGTCGCGAATCTGCGTGAGCCGCGCCGGGTCGGTGCCGATCTCGAGCGCCAGCTTGCGGATCTCTTCGTCTTCCTTGGGCAAAAACTCATGCAGCGGCGGATCGAGCAGCCGGATCGTCACCGGTTTGCCCTTCATCTCGCGCAGGATCGCGACGAAATCGCCGCGCTGGATCGGCACGATCTTTTCCAACGCGCGCGCGCGTTGCTCGGCGTTCTCCGCCATGATCATTTCGCGCACCGCCTCGATTCGCCCAGGCCCGAAAAACATATGCTCCGTGCGGCACAGCCCGATCCCCTCGGCGCCGTACTCGTTGGCCACCTGCGCATCCTTGGGCGTGTCGGCATTGGCGCGCACGCCCAGCCGCCGCTCCTGATCGGCCCATTTCATGAACTTGCGGAAATGGTCCGAGATCTTCGCCGGCACCGTCGGCACCCGCCCCGCAATCACCTCGCCCGCCGTGCCGTCGAGCGTGAGGTACTCGCCGCGGCGGATCACCCGGTCGCCAACCTTGAGCGCTCCCGCCGTGTAATCGATCTCCAGCGCTCCGCATCCCGCCACGCAGCATTTGCCCATCCCGCGCGCCACCACCGCCGCATGACTGGTCATGCCGCCGCGCGCCGTCAGGATGCCCTCCGCCACCTGCATCCCGTGGATATCGTCGGGCGAGGTCTCGATCCGCACCAGGATCACCGGTCGTCCCGCCTGATGCACGATCACCGCCTCATCGGCGGAAAATGCGACTTCGCCGTAGACCGCGCCGGGTGACGCCGGCAGTCCGCGCGCGATTATCTCTTTGGCCGATTTCGGATCGAGCTGCGGATGCATCAGTTGTTCGAGTTGAAGCGGGTCGACGCGGGTCAGTGCGGCCCGCCGGTCGATCAGCTTTTCGTCCACCATGTCGACCGCCGCGCGTACCGCCGCCGCCGCTGTGCGCTTGCCGTTGCGCGTCTGCAGCATGAACAGCCGCTCGCGCTCGACGGTGAATTCCATGTCCTGCATGTCGCGGAAATGCTTTTCCAGCCGGCCCGCGATCTTGAGCAGATCCTTGCCGACCGCCGGGAAACTCTCCTCGAGCGTAGCAAAATGTGCCGCGCGGTCGCTCTCGCTGACGCCGTTGCGCGCCGCCCACGCCCGTCCCGCCTTCACGCTGATTTGCAGCGGCGTGCGGACGCCCGCGACCACGTCCTCGCCCTGCGCGTTGGCCAGGAACTCGCCGTAGATGCCCTTCTCGCCGGTCGACGGATCGCGCGTAAAGGCCACGCCGGTCGCGCAGTCCGCGCCCAGGTTGCCAAAGACCATCGATTGCACGGTCACCGCGGTGCCCCAGTCGCCCGGGATATTGTTGATCTTGCGATAGGTCTCGGCGCGATCGTTATTCCACGAACCGAAGACCGCGCCGATCGCTTCCCACAACTGCTCGCGCGGATCCTGCGGCACGTCGCGCCCCACGCGATGGCGAATCAGCGCGCGGAACTCCGCCACCAGCTCTTTCAGATCGTCGACCTTCAGATCGACGTCCTCGGTCACGCCGCGCGCGCGCTTCTTGTGCTCGATAAGCTCCTCAAACGGATCGCGATCGTTCTTGTTCTCGGGCTTGAGCTTCAGCACCACGTCGCCGTACATCTGGCAAAACCGCCGGTACGAATCCCAGGCAAAGCGCGGGTTGCCGCTGGCCGCCTCGAGCCCGACGACGGTCGCGTCGGTCAGCCCCAGATTGAGCACCGTGTCCATCATCCCGGGCATCGACACGCGCGCGCCCGATCGCACCGAGACCAGCAGCGGATTGCGCACGTCACCGAACTTGCGGCCCAGCGCCTTTTCGATCCGCCCCACGCTTTTCGCCACGCCCTCGGCGAGCCCCTTCGGGTACTTGCCGCCGTGCGCATAAAAATAGTTGCAGACCTGCGTCGAAATCGTAAAGCCCGGCGGCACCGGCAGCTTGAGCGAGGCCATTTCGGCCAGGTTCGCGCCCTTGCCACCCAGGATATCGCGCATGCCGGCGCGCCCTTCCGCCACGCCCGCGCCAAAAAAGTAAATTTCAGGATGAACCCGCGCCATTGATCTTCAATCTCCCGTTATCGGCCGAAAAATTTCTTCGGCCGCCAATTGTTTGTCATTGTGACTGCACGCCGCCGGTGCGAAGAATCCCGCGCCGCTCATCGCCGCGGCGCGCTCATCCTTCGATCGCCGCTGCGCCTACCGGTACCATCCGATGCGCTCGATTACGGTGCCCACCAGCCCTTCGATCGGCACACGCTGCTGCTCGGTGGTATCGCGATCGCGGATCGTCACAGTGCCGTCTTCGATCGTCTGATGATCCACCGTAACGCCCAGCGGTGTGCCGATTTCGTCCTGCCGCCGATAGCGCCGCCCGATCGATCCGGCCTGATCGTAGGCCGTCGTCACATAGCGCGAGAGCGTCGCGCGAATCTCCTGCGCCTTTTCCGGATGGCCGCCCTTGCGCAGCAGCGGATAGACCGCCACCTTGATTGGCGCCAAGCGCGGATCGAGCCGCAGCACGATGCGCGTCTCGTCTTCGACCACGTCTTCGTCGTAGGCGTCGATCATGAACGCGAGCATCGCGCGATCGACGCCGGCCGCCGGCTCGATCACCCACGGACGATAGCGCGCCTTGGCCTCCTCGTCGAAATAGGTCAAATCCTTGCCGCTGAACTGCGCATGCTGATCGAGGTCGTAGCTTCCGCGCCGTGCGATACCCTCGAGTTCGCCCCATCCGAACGGATAGAGAAACTCGACATCGGTGGTGCCGCGCGAGTAATGCGACAGCTCGTCCTGCGCATGCGGCCGCATCCGCAGATGGTCGCGCGCGATACCGTATTTGACGTACCAGTTGAAGCGCTCGGCCACCCAGTAATCAAACCAGCGCTGCTCCTCTATCGCCTCGGGTTGGACGAAAAACTCCATCTCCATCTGCTCGAATTCGCGCGTGCGGAAGATGAAATTGCCCGGCGTGATCTCGTTGCGAAACGACTTGCCGGTCTGCGCCACGCCGAACGGCAGCTTGACCCGCTGGGTGTCGATCACGTTGGCGAAGTTGGCGAAAATCCCTTGCGCCGTCTCCGGCCGCAGGTAGACCGTGTTGGCCGTGTCCTCGAGCGGTCCCATGAAGGTCTTGAACATCAGGTTGAACTGGCGCGCCGCCGTCAGCTCGCCGCCGCACGCCGGGCAGCGCGTGCCCTCGAGATGGTCGGCGCGGAAGCGCTGCTTGCAGCTTTTGCAATCGACCAGCGGGTCGGTGAAGTTCTGCAGATGGCCCGACGCTTCCCAGGTCCGCGGATGCTGCAGGATGGCGCTGTCGAGGCCGATCACGTCGCTCCGCCCCTGCACCATGTCGCGCCACCAGGCCTCCTTGACGTTGCGCTTGAGCTCGACGCCGAGCGGACCGTAGTCAAAGGTCGAGCCCAGGCCGCCGTAGATGTCGCTGGTCGGAAAGACCAGCCCGCGGCGCTTGCACAGACTGACCAGCTTTTCCATCGTGACCGCGCGTGCGGTGGCGGCGGTCGATTCAGGGGAGTTTTGAGCGGACAAAATGAGTCCTCCTGGGATTGCGCTGAGCTCGATGCGCCGCGGCGGCCGGCTAGCCGAGCCGGATAATTTCCGCCGTCACGCGGCCGCCCGCGGCTACTTCGAGGATTGCGACCGTGCCCGGCACGTCGATCAGATTGCGCGGCAGCGTCGCACTGCCCGGATTCACCACCAGCGTCGCGCCGTAACGTACCACGCCTTCGATATGGCTATGGCCCATCACGAGCACGTCGACCGGGCCGCCGAAATGGCGCTGCATCGCCCGCTCGAAGACCGCCTGTGAGGTCTCGTCTGGCGTCGGCAGCGCGTGCGCCAGACCGATCCGCAGCCCCTCAACTTCGATCAGATGGGCCGTGCGCACGCGGGGGTCGGGCGCGAGCTTGAAACGATGGCCGTCGAGGCCCTCATCGCCGTTGCCGATCGCGGCGATCACCGGGGCGATCCGCGCCAACTCGTCGAGCACTCGATTGACGTAAACGTCGCCCGCATGCATCACCAGGTCGACCCCGGCAAAGGCGTCGAAGACCGGCGCCGGCAGATGTTCGCAGGCCTCCGGTATATGGGTGTCCGAGATGAGTCCGATTCGCATGGGCCCGCCATGCGGGGTTTCCGCAGCGAGTCCGTCCAAGTTATCATGCGTTATGGGCCGCGGCAATTTGCGCCGCCGGCGCGCTGCCGATGGGCTAACGGCGACGGCCGACGTAAAGCCCGGCTCCGGTCCGGCTCGTTTGCCACCGACGCCGCGACTCGGCTCTAAAATCGCTTCGGAGGAAAATCGCCCTGTGAAAATCACCAAACTCAGCTTCCGCGCCGGAATCATCGTAATCGCGCTCGCGCTTGCCGGATGCGGCCATAAGCTGGTCGCGCATAATGGCGACACCACGGTTGCGGTCTACCCCGACAGGGCCTCATTCGAGCACCTGAAATCGATGCAAAGTCAGGGCGGACCCTCCGGCCTGCTGGGCGGCGTGGGCGCGAGCATGGTTACCCGCAAGGTCGACGACGGCGCGCCGATCAAGATTCTCTCCAGCGACGATGAGGGCTGTGAAATCGAAGTCCTTGACGGGGCCAGCAAGGGCCTGCGCGGCTACGTCTCGAAAGATAGCGTCGATTAGCACCAGTGCGGCCAGCTCCAGCGCTTGCTTGACCCGGAGCCGGCCGCGCATTCGATTACTCAATCTTTGCCGAGGCGATTATTGCCGAGGCCGATCATTGCGCCGGTGATCATTGCCCAGGCGGAGGTAGAGGCGGCGGAGGCGCTCCTTGGGGCCACTCAGACGGGCCACAGTTGGCCGCGATCAGGGCGTGCATCTGATCGTGCAGGCTTTTCATCTGCTGATGGAAGGTAGCAATCTTCTGTAACTGGTCGGGCTTGAGCACCGCCCGGATCTTCATCGCTACACTAACTTCCGCGGCCAGCAGTTGCTGCTGTGCCTGGTTGATCTGCCCGGTTTCTGCCGACAGGTCGCTCGCGTTCACCGGGCCGGCCGATAGCAGCTTCGCGGCCATCTGCCCACGCGCCGTCCGCATCTGCTCGAACAATTTGTCGAACGCGACATGACTGTCGCCAAGAATCTTGTGCACCTGCTTGTCCTGATCGGGCGTCAGATGCGCGGCGCGCAGGAACAGCGGAAACGGCGTCATGCCACCGTCGATATGCCCGTGCATCGGACCGTCCATATGATCGCCCATCATATGGCCACCCATCGGAGCGTCCATTGAACCCTCCATCGAGCCACCGTGATCCATCATCTGCGCGACCGCCAGCCCGGGCAGGATCACTAAAGCAAACGCTATCGCCAATAACCTTGGTTTCCGTAACAACACAAAATTCTCCTTGAAAGATTTGCGCCTGATGCGCTCGTAATCGCGCTCAGCCCTGGTCCCCTGAATCGGCGCAGAGCATCCGGTCTTCTCCGGGTGCGCAAAAAAGCAATTCTCCGGTGGCTTCCGATCCCTCCGACGCGGTCCCGCTGTCGCTGTCGAGGTCGCTATTTTCGCCATAGACGACATCCGAGACGGGATCGGAAACTGTGCCGTAGCTTGGCGTTGCCTCCCCGTTCGTCACCTGATCGCTGTTCAGATGAGCACGGCGCTCCGGTGTGCGGGTCATCGTGGCGCGCGCAGTTTGCATTGGGCTAACCGGCATCGGCCGCCATCCCAGCGCCATCATGATCGCGAAAGCCACCGTGCCGCCGCACACGGCCGTGCCGGCGTAAACGCCGAATTTGCGCAAGCGCCCGCGCTCGAGCACCGCAGTGCGACCAAAGCCGGCGCGCCGCGATTGCCGCAGCGCACGGCTGTCGGCCGCCGTCGCAGCCAGCGCGGCGGCAATCCGCCGCGTATCGCTGGCAAGCTCGTCCGCGCGCGCGGCGCAGGCCGGACATTTCCGCAGATGGAGCCGTTCGGCGGCGAACTCGAAATCGTCGCCGTGCTGAATCCGGATCAGATCGTTTTCGTTGAGACAGCCCTTCATGATTCACTCCGCACGGCCTCGCGCAAACGATGCGTGGCCCGGAAAAGATGTAGCTTGACGGCCTGCGCCGACAGGTTCAGCGCCTCGGCCACTTCGCGCGTCGCCCAACCCTCGACATGGCGCAGGACAAAGACCTCCTGCTGGCGCGGCGACAGCTTGCGGAAGCGCCGCCAGACCGCCCCTTGCTCCTGGCGCGATATGGCCAGGTCCTCGGCGTGGCGCAGCGTCGTCAGGTCGCTGTCGAGCAACTCGCGTCCATCGCGCCCCCACCATCGCCACCATCCCGAGCGACGCCGATCGCGGCAGCCGTTGATCGCCACGCGCGTCAGCCATGCGCTCCAGTTGGCCGGCTCGGGGCCGCGGCTGCGCTGGCCGATCATCTTGACGAAGACCTCTTGCGCTACCTCGTCACCATCGTCGCGATTGCCCAGCATCATCCGGCACAACCGCAGGATTCGCGGGTGATGGGCGCGATAGAGCGCGTCGTCGTCGCTTGGATTCCCCGCCATTATCCCCGCGTTGCGCATCGCATTGAGCATAACAGCATTAACAACGCGCCAGCCGTGAATTCGGTTAACAGCCGACAGTCGCCACGATGCCGATATTGCGCGAGCAAGGCCGGGTCGCCGTCGCGGCCGGTGGGTATGAAACGTTCAAGCCCGGCTATCATCCGGAAGATACCGGATAATAGCCGGGCTTGCTGCCGCCGACCGATGAAGTCGAGGTCTTAGAGTGCGTTAGTTCCGCGTTCGCCGGTGCGGATTCGCACGACTTCTTCCATCGGCATCACAAAGATTTTGCCATCGCCGATCCGTCCGGTCCGTGCCGCGCGCTCGATCGTTTCAACCACCTGAGCAGCAGTCTCGTCCGAGACGATAATTTCCAGCTTCACCTTCGGCAGGAAATCGACCACGTATTCGGCGCCTCGATAGAGTTCGGTGTGCCCCTTCTGGCGGCCAAATCCTTTGACCTCGCTGACCGTGAGACCCTGCACTCCAATGCTCGACAGGGCCTCTTTTACCTCGTCCAGCTTAAAGGGCTTAATAATCGCCTCAACCTTCTTCATATTTCTCCTCTGGGCGGATTTGGAGGTGGTCTTCCCACCCGGGACCAGCCCCGGCAACTAAAGAATACACCTTTCAAACAAGGAGTGGTCTATCCGCTCCCCTGGCCTCTCGAGAGAGTGCCGGCGGCATATGCCCCTTCGGCGCATTCGCAATCACGGTGCCACTCCAATTGGAGCATTTTCCCCTCTGTAGCATGCCAAATCGGTCGCCCGATGGTCAGTTAACGGGCGCAAGATTAAGACTTAGGCATCGGCGCCAGACGTCATCCCGATCGCGACGGCTTACGCGCGCCCAATTTCGGCTCCTCACCCGCGATCAGACGACGGATATTTCCGCGATGTCGTAACAGAACCAGCGCCGACATCGCAATCGCGATCATCAGGTACGGCCGTGGCACATGCATCGCGGCGGCGATCGGCACCAGCGCTATCGCCGCGCCGATCGAGGCCAGCGAAACTATCCGCGTGCCCGCAATTATCACGACGAACACCAGGCCGTCCAGGGCGATCACCGCCGGCGCCAGGCCGAGCCATACGCCCAACGCCGCCGAAACCCCGCGGCCGCCGCCGAAGCCCATGAAGACCGACGCGATCGATCCCACGAAGGCGGCCATCCCGACCGCCGCCAGACCCGCCGCGGAGTATCCCGCCAGCCGCGCGATCAACACCGGAATCAGCCCCTTGAGCAGGTCGCCAGCCAACGTTACCGCCGCCGCGCCCCCGCCGCCGGCCCGCGCCACGTTGGTCATGCCGATATTGCCGGAGCCCACCGCACGCGGATCGAAGCCGCGCGCGCGACCGACCAGTACGCCGACCGGCACCGATCCCATCAGGTAGCCGGCCGCTATCAGCAGCACCAGTATCAGGGTTGTCGCCGTTGCCCGTTATCCGCAGGGTAAAAGATGGTCGGGGTGACTGGATTTGAACCAGCGACTCCTGCGTCCCGAACGCAGTGCTCTAGCCATGCTGAGCTACACCCCGTTCCCGAAGCCAACCTGGATGCGGCTTCAGGCCGCCGCACGCGGGACAAAACTTATAGCATCGCGCGTCCGCGAACGCGAGTCGCCCGGCGCGCGCTCCAAGGGCCTGGTGGGCGGCCTGCTCGCCTCGCGATACAACGTCACACGCGCGCGGCGTGCTCGCGCATTTCGGCGATAATCGTGCGGTAGTCGCGATGGCCGAAAATTCCCGATCCGGAAACGAACACGTTGGCGCCGGCTGCCGCCACGTCGGCGATATTGTCGATCTTGATTCCGCCGTCCACCTCGAGATCGATATGCAGGCCGCGCCGGTCGAGTTCCTGGCGTATCGCGCGCAGCTTGGCGATCGAATCCGCGATAAAGCCCTGGCCGCCAAACCCCGGATGAACGCTCATCACCAGGATCATGTCGAAATGTTCGGCCGCCGCGATCACCCGATCGGGCGCGCTCTCGGGATTGATCGCGACCGACGCGCGAATCCCCAGCCCATGCATCTGCGCCGCGATTGCCGGCAAGTCGGCGCACACCTCTTCATGCACCGAAATCACGTCGGCGCCGGCCTTGACGAACGCCGGGATATAGCGCGCCGGCTCCTCGATCATCAAATGCGCGTCGAGCGGCAGCCGGGTAATCTTGCGGATCGATTCGAGCACCGGAATCCCGATCGAGAGATTGGGCACGAAATGGCCGTCCATCACGTCGAAATGAATCAGATCGGCACCGGCCGCTGCCACATTGTGGATTTCATCGCCCAGACGGGCGAAATCGGCCGAGAGAATCGAGGGCGCGATTTTGGCTGCAGGTCGCATACCGACGAGAGTAGCGGCTCGCGCTAGCGGTCGCAAAGCGCGTCCGTGAGGGGTCTGGCGGTGGCTGTGAATAGGGCGGGAATCTGCGTACGCGAGGCGTCGCCGAGCGGCGCGCCAGGTAGCAATTACATGGTCGCAAATTGATGCGTCGCCATCGGGATCGGCTAAATGCTTTAATTTACAGCAGTTTTCGGGAATCGCGGATGGCATCGACGTTGCTGCTACTAATCTTCGATGCGTCGATCAACCACCTACCGCCGCGCCTGCTTCGCCATTTCGCCGCTCCAATCGATGATCGCGCGCCGCGCGGCCGCCGCCGCATCGTCAGCGAAAGCTTCCGAGGGTCGCGGCGGTCGGGTCATTTCGACAGCGCTGTCCGCGGCGATCGCGCTATCGGTGTCCATCGCTCTGTGCTTGTCGATGGCGCTGGTTATGACTTCGTGCGGCACGACGAGCAACGCTAATCCGCCCCCGCCGGTAGCGCTCGCGCCGCCGGTCGCAATGCGGCCGAAAGCCGGACCGAGCCACGTCGTCAAGGCCTCATGGTATGGAAAGGAGTTCAGTAATCATCGCACCGCGACCGGCGAGAAGTTCGACCCAAATCACCTGACCGCCGCTTCCAAGACCCTGCCGCTCGGCAGCGTCGTCCGGGTGACCAATCCCAACACCGGCCATTCGGTCAAAGTGCGTATCAACGATCGCGGTCCGTTCAAGCGCGGCGTCGGACTCGACCTGTCAAAGGGCGCCGCAAAGACTCTCGGCATCACGAAAAAGGGCGTCGCGCGCGTCAAGGTCGCGCCGGTTACCGGGGCGAGCGAAGCGACGGCGGCTCCGCCCGACTGACGCGCGGTGCCGCGCATTGCGCGCCACGTTCAGGGTGTCATGCGCCGCTTGATGCGCGCGGCGAAGAACCCGTCCATCGACGCTTGATCCGGCCGCGTGCGCATCATGCCGTCGGCGCCGATCAAGCCGGCGAAACGCTCGGCGTCCGCAAATTCGCGATCGATCGCGAACTCCGCATGGCGCGCCAGGAACTCGCCGATCACCCCGGCGCCTTCCTGCGGCGCAACACTACACACCGAGTAGACTAATATGCCTCCGGGACGGACCATCGCGGCGGCCGTCGCGAGCATCGCGGCCTGCATCGCCGCCATCCGTGCGAAGTCGCCCGGCGCGAGCCGCCAGCGGATCTCCGGATGCTCGCGCAGGGTGCCGGTTCCGGTGCACGGCGCGTCGAGCAAGACGTAGTCGAAGCTCGCCGCGCGCAGCGGTATCGCAGTCGCCGCGTTGGCGCGAACCGGATAGACGTTGCGCAGGGTTAAGCGGCGCGCCAGCACGCGGATTTTCTTGAGCCCGGCGAAATTGAGATCGGCGGCAATCACGCGTCCCGCCGCTCCCGCCAGTTCCGCCAGATGGGTCGCTTTGCCGCCGGGCGCCGCCGCGCATTCGAGGATCGTTGCGCCCGGCGCCGGTGCCAGCATCCGCGCGACCAGTTGCGACGCGGCCGCTTGCGGATAGCAAAACCCCTCGCGAATCGCGCTCGAATCGGGCGGCGGCGCACTCTCGAGTATGATCGTTTCGGGAAAACGCCCGCGCGCGGCGATCGCAAACCCCTCGTGCTCAAGGCGTGCCGCGCCTTCCTCCGCGCCGCCGCGCGCGAGATTGAGCCGCATTACGTTCGGTGCGGCCTCGTTGTTCGCGCGCATCAGTGCTTCGGCATCATCGCGACCGAACCATTCGACGAAGTTTTCCGCGAGCCATCGCGGATGCGAATGCGCAATCGCCAGGTAGCCGATCTCGCCGGCGTCGCGCGGCGGCAGTTCGACCGGACGGCGCAGCGCGCTGCGCAAAATCGCGTTGACGAAACCGGCGCCGCCCGCACGGCCCGCCGTCTCGCGCGCCAGCGTGACCGCCGTGTCGACGGCGGCGTGCGCCGGCACGCGATCCAGCATGCGCAGTTGAAACAGCGCCATCCGCAGGATCGCCAGCAGCTCTGGCGCAAGCGAATCGAGCGGCCGCGACGCGATGCGCGCCAGCTCGTAATCGAGCCGCCCCTGCCAGGCGATCGTGCCGAGCACCAAACGCGTGATCAGCCCGCGATCGATTGGCGCGAACTCGTCCAGGCGCTGGCCCAGCAGAACGTCGGCGAAGGCCCGCTCGCGCGCGACGCGAACCAGGATCGCGAGTGCGGTGCGGCGCGCGGCAAGTCCGGCGAGCGGTCCAGCCCCGGCGCTGTGCGGCGTATCGCTCGCAGGATGCGATCGCGCGGACGGCCGGCGCGTGATGAATTTCTGCGGCGGGGCGTCCGCGGATGGCGGCGGGCGCTTCATCCGCCGAGCCGCATACCGACGGCGGCGCGCCGCCCGCGCATAAATTCGATCGCGCTCATGCGCCGGCGGCCCGGCGCTTGCACCTCGGCCAGCGCGAGCCGCCCGCGTCCGCATTGCACGATCGGCGCGGGTTTCAGGCTGACGAGCGTGCCGGGCGGCGCCTCGTCGGCGTGGGGATCGCCCGGTTGGCCGGCCCCGTCGGCGATCGTCGCGCGCCAGATCAGCAGTTCGGCGCCGTCGAACGTGGTTCGCGCCACCGGCCATGGATTGTAGGCGCGGATCACCCGCTCGATCCGGATCGCGTCGCCGCGCCAATCGATGATCGCCTGTTCCTTTTCGATCGGCGACGTGTAGGTCGCGGCCGACTCGTCCTGCGGCGTCTCGGCGATCGCGCCGCGGCGCATCAGCGCGAGCGTTTCGATTAACGCGCCGGCGCCCAGCTCGGCCAGCCGCCGCTTGAGCGAGCCCTGCGTCTCGTCGGGCGCGATCGCGATCGACCGTTGGATCAGGATCGGCCCGGCGTCCATCTTTTCGATTACCCGCATGATGGTCACGCCGCCGACCGCGTCGCCGGCCAGGATCGCGCCTTCGATCGGCGCCGCGCCGCGATAGCTCGGCAGCAGCGAGGCGTGGACGTTGATCGGCATCCGCCGCGGCGCTTCGAGAATCGAATTCGGCAGGATGCGGCCGTAGGCGGCGATTGCCAGGACGTCGGGTGCGAACGCCTTGAGTTCGGCGAGAAATTCCGCCGTGCGGATTTTCGCCGGCTTCAGCGTCGCGAGACCGTGACGCGCCGCCGCCGCGCCGACTTCCGACGGCTCGAGCTTAAGCCCGCGCTTGCGCGGCTGGTCGGGCCGCGTGACCACCGCCACGATCGTGAAGTCCGCACCGGCCGTCGCGGCGAGCCGATCGAGGATCTGCGCCGCAATCGCCGGCGTGCCCATGAAGATGACGCGCAGCGGCGTGGCGCTAGATGCGGACGGCGGAGGGAGGCTTCCCATCGGCCTTGCCCTCCTTGATCAGCTTGGCGAGCTTGCGCCGGTAGAGTTCGCGCTTGATGCGGCTGATGCGATCGATGAACAGCTTGCCGTCGAGATGATCGATTTCATGCTGGAGCGCGACCGCGAGCAGGTCGTCGGCCTCGATCTCGATCTCTTTCTCCTCGGGCGTCCAGGCGCGCACCAGAATTTTTTCGGCGCGCTGCACGTCGGCGGTGAAATCGATCACCGACAGGCAGCCCTCCTCCCAGGTAATCGTGCCGTGCGACTCGACGATCTGCGGGTTGACCAGCTTGAGCAGGCTCTTGCCGGGATTCTCGTGGTCGGTGTCGAGCACCACGATACGCCGTGAATCGCCGACCTGTGGCGCCGCCAAGCCCACCCCCGGCGCGGCGTACATGGTCTGCACCATGCTGTCGATGAAGCCGTTGAGCCGCCCGTCGATATTCTTGACCGGGAGCGCCGGCTCTTTCAGCGCCGGGTCGGGGAATTTGCGTATTCTAAGCAAGGCCATCGGGATGCTGCCGCAACCAGCTAATTTAACAAACGGTGCATCGGGCATAAAGCACGCCCCGCGACGGTCCGATCGATGCACCCTAGGAACCTCTGCACCAGGCACTGCTGTCACCCTGAGCGCAGCGCATGGGTCCCGGATCCGGGATTCTTCGCTGCGCTCAGAATGACAACCTAACTTGTGCAGAGGTTCCCTGGCGGATCCGCACGCGCGCCGGCCGCTGCGATCAGATGATCGCGGTCGGCGCGGCGCGCACCGCCAGCGCATAGCGCCCGCGTTTGCGGCTGAGGCGCAGCGCCGCCGTAAACGCCGTGGAGAGCACGCGCGACGTCAGCACCTCGCGCTTGGGTCCGGCGGCCAGCACGGCGCCGCCCTTGAGCACCAGCACGTGGGTAAAGGCCGGCATAATCTCCTCGACATGATGCGTGACCAGCACCAGCGTCGGCGATCCGCGCCGGCGCGCCAGCCGCTCGATGAACTGCACGAAGTGCTCGCGCGCGACCGGATCGAGTCCGGCGCACGGCTCGTCAAGGATCAGCAGTTGCGGCCGCGCCATCAGCGCGCGCCCGATCATCACGCGCTGGCGTTCGCCTTGCGAGAGAAACCGCCACGGGCGGTCGCGCAGCTTGCCCGCCTCGATCTGCTTCAGGATGCGCGTCGCGGCGGCGCGATCGCTTGCGCTGATCTCGCCCCACATCCCGACCATCGCATGGCGTCCGCCGATCACCGCCGCCAGCGCGGTCTCGTGCCCTTCCATCAAATGGTTAATCGCCGAGCTGCAAATCCCGATACGCTTGCGCAGTTCGCGCCAATCGCTGCGGCCGTAGGTCTCGCCGAGCACGGAGATTTCACCGCCGCTCAGCGCCATGTAGCCGGTCAGCGTGCTCAGCAGCGAGGTCTTGCCGGAGCCGTTGGCGCCCAGGATCACCCAATGCTCGCCGCGCGCGACGGTCCAATCGATGGCGTCGAGGATCAAGGCGTCGCGCTCGACGCGCAGCCCGGCGACGCGGATCACCGGCGTCGATGAGTTTTTGCGGCGCGGACGCGGCGATGGTGGCGCAGGATTTTTTTTCACAGATAAATTGCGCACCAGTCAGGCGGCGGCGCCGTGCTCGGCGAGGAACGCTTCCATCGCGCGGATACACTCGGCAGGCCGTTCAATCTGCAGGAAATGCGAGGTGTCGGCAATCGCTTCGTACGCCACTCCGGCCTCCGCCGCGATCGCTTTGCCGATCCGGGCCGGCGCACCCGAATCGCCGTCCGGGTCCGCGCCGATCAGCTTGACCGGCACCGGCATCCGGCCCAGCCCGTGCCACGTGCTGGTGTCGCGATTGCTGCGGAAGACGTGCGCCTCGTATTCGCGCGGGCACGCCAGCACCCATTGGCCGGTGACCGCATCGTGGCGCAGTGTCGCGCGCGCCATCAGGTCGTATGCTTCGGGCTGCCAGCGGGGAAAATATTTTTTGAATTGCCGCGCCAGCTCGCCCGGATCGTTATAGGCGGGCGTGCGCCGCTCCGCGCGCGCGGCGATCAGATCCTCGCCGGTGACTTGCGGTTCGCGCAGCGGATGGCCGTCGCGCGGATAAAACGGCGGATCGAACAGCACCAGCGGATCCCAGCGCGCGCCGAGCTTGAGCGTATGCATCGTGGCGCTCACCGCCGACAGCGAATGGAACACGCCGGCCGTGCGTCTGGCGCCGAAATGCTCCTGGATCAGCCGGTAGATGCGCTCGAGATCGCCGACGAAGGCCGGCCAGTTGTGATGGTCGAGGCGATGGGTCGGGTTGCGCCCGTGATTGCGGAAGTCGAAGACCACGACGTCGTAGCGACCGAGCAATGGCGCCCAGAAGGGCAGGTAGCCGTCGATCGCCAGCCCGTTGCCGTGGCTGAGCGCAATGCGCGGCCCGGCCGGATTGCCGTGGCGGCGGATCTGTACGATCGCGCCGTCGTCCATCACGGCGTCAATCGTGCTATGCGCCGCGGGCGCTTCGATCATCACATCGCTCTCCTTGCCGCCGCCCGCCGCACCAATCAGGCGTGCCGGCCGCGAGAATGCGCCGATGGTAGCGTCAAATCGCCGCGCGCGCAAAATTACCGCGCAGTGCCGCTCGCCCAGCCGCCGTACGCCGTGGATTGCCGCAAGTCGGACCGCTGGCTATCGTCGAGAGTGTTCGACCGTCACAGCATGTTGATCGGATCGATGTCGATAATCACGCGCACGCGCGCTACCTCGGCCGCCGCGGCGACCTCCGCGCGCATCGCCGTGAGCGCCGCGCGCAGGTCGTTGAGTTCGCGCGCTTTCACCGCGACCTGCCATCGATAGCGCTGCTTGATCCGCTCGATCGGCGCGGGCGCCGGCCCCAGGATGCGCATCGTGTCGGGCCGCGCGAACCGGCCGAGCATGCCCGCGGCGCGCGCGGCAAGCTGGCTCGTGCGGGCGTTGTCGGCGCCCTCGATCCGGACCAGCGCCATCCGCGCAAACGGCGGATACATCAGCTCGCGGCGCAAATCGAGTTCGCGCCGGATAAAGCGCGCGTAATCCTGGTCGCGCGCCGCGCGGATACTGTAGTGGTGCGGTGCGTAGGTCTGGATCAGCACGCGTCCGGGCTGCGTGCCGCGGCCCGCGCGGCCCGCCACCTGGGTCAATAATTGAAACGTGCGCTCGGCCGATCGGAAGTCCGGCAAGTTGAGCGCGAGATCCGCCAGCACCACGCCGACCAGCGTGACGCCCGGGAAATCGAAGCCTTTCGTGATCATCTGCGTGCCGGCCAGGACGTCGATTTCGCCACGCGCCAGCGCCTCGAGGATCGCCGTCCGCGCGCCGCGCCGTCCGCTGGTGTCGCTGTCCATCCGCTCGATCCGCGCGTCGGGCATCAGCTCGGCGAGCGTCTGTACCAGCCGCTCGGTGCCGAAACCCTGACCCTGCAGGCCCAGGCCGTCACATTCCGGACACTGGTCGGGGGCCGGTGCGCTTGCGCCGCAGAAATGGCATCGCAGCGATCGGTCGCGCAGATGGAACGTGAGACTGACGCTGCAATTGGGGCACGCGATGACGTTGCCGCACAGATAGCATTGAAGAAAATTGTGAAAGCCGCGCCGGTTGAGAAACACCACGCTCTGACCGCCCGCTGCGAGATTGGCGCGCAGCGCGTCGGCCATCGGCGGCGAGATCGGCACCGGATCGGCCGCCGCGGCGTTGCCGGTCGCGTCGGCGGATGCGTCGGCGGTGCGCGCCATGGCGGTGCGGCTCGCGCGAGCTCCGTTCGCCGCGCCGGTTCCGTTCGCTGCCGCGATACTGCGCGCGCCGCGAGGCGTCCCCGAAGCGTCCGCGCGGGCGCCGCCGGGCCGATATTCGCGCAAATCGATGATCTCGACCTCGGCCAAGGCGCGATCGCCCGCCCGGCGCGGCAGCCGCAGCATCCGATAGCGCCCGCGCCGCGTGTTCACGTACGACTCGGCCGACGGCGTCGCCGATCCGAGCACCACCGGACAGTTGGCGAAGCGCCCCAGCGTGACCGCGAGATCGCGCGCGTTGTAGCGCACGCCGTCTTCGTTCTTGTAGGCCGCGTCGTGCTCTTCGTCGACCACGATCAGGCCCGGCTCATGCAGTGGCGCGAAGATAATCGAGCGCGGACCGATCATGATGCGCGCCGCGCCGTTCAGCGCCGCCATCCACGAGGCCCAGCGCTCGGCGACGTTTTGCGCGCTGTGTGCGACGCCGACCAGCGCACCGAAGCGGCTGCGGAACGAGCGCACGATCTGATCGGCCAGCGCGATTTCGGGCACCATGATCAGCACTTGCCGGCCGGCCGCCAGCGCCTCGGCGGCGAGCCGCAGGTAGACCTCGGTCTTGCCGCTGGCGGTGACCCCCCACAGCAAAAAGGTCGCGAAGCGATGTTCACGCACGGCCGGCGCGGCGGCGGCAATCGCGACGATTTGTTCGGGCGAGAGCTCGAACGGTGCCGCGTCGATCGCGGCCTGGATATACGCGTCGGCGGTTAGCGTATGGACGGCCGGCGCGTCGCCGGACGGAACATCACTGGATGTGTCGGCCGCGATCGGCGCGATTCCGTTGGCCGATGCGTCGGGGACGCCGGCCATCATCTCGACCACGCCGCGCTCGGCCAGCGTGCGGATAGCGCCGCGCGCGCCGGGGATCGCCGCTTCGAGCGCGTCGAGGCGGAGGCCCGCCGCGCCGCTTGCTCCCAACCGCTCGAGAATTTCGCGCTGCTTCGGTCCGCGCATTTTTATCGCCGCCGCGCCGGCGCCGAGCCGCACGATCGGCGGCGCGGTCTCGCGATGGCGTCCGCGGGTCGCGTCGTGCGCCTCGATCAGCCCGTCGGCGCCGAGCCGCACGATCGCACTGGCGACCTCGCCCCGCGCGCCCAGACGCTCCAGTTGGCGCGGGGTCTGCGGATGCCGGTCGAGGGCGTCGAGGATCGCCCGCTCGGTCGCCGTCAGCGCCGCGGTCGCGAGCGGCCCGGGTGGCGCGCCCAACTTGAACATGCGCCGCGACTCGACCCGCGCGATCCCTGGCACGACGTTGCGGTAGACCTCGGCCAGCGGCGCCATGTAGTAGGTGCCGAGAAACTCGAGCAGTTGCAGATGCGCGCGATCGAACAGCGGACGCGCCTCGAGCACTTCCAGGATCGCGCGCGGCTCGGCGCCGCCGCTGTCGAGTTCCGCACCAACTTCGATCACCAGTCCGGTCAGCCGCCGCGATCGCATCGGCACCAGCACGCGATGGCCGCATTGCACGCGCCCCGCTAGCGCGGGCGGCACCGCATAGGTCAATTGCGTGACCGCGCCCGCCGCACCGACGATTACCACTCTTGCCCTCATGGTGTGGGCTTAATCTATATCGCCGGCCCCGCGCGCAACCACCGCGCCGCCGCGCGCCCAATCAAGTTGTGCAATTCAAGCGCGGCGCGCTAAAAGCGGATCAGCGCCCGCGGGCGCGCGCTTTTGGCGGGAGGACGGAGCGATGAAACTCGAGAACAAGGTTGCGATCGTGACGGGTGGCGGCCGCGGAATGGGCCGTGCGATGGCGCTGCGCTTCGCCAGCGAAGGCGCCCAGGTCGTGATCGCCGAAGTTGACCGCGCCAGCGGCGACCTGACCTTCGCCGATATCGAAGGCCGCGGCCTGCTGATGCGTACCGACGTCGCCAAGGTCGCCGAGATCGACGCGCTGGTCGCGGCGACTATCGCCACCTTCGGCCGCGTCGATATTCTCGTCAACAACGCCGGCGTGACCCGCAGCCTGGGCCTGTTCGACGTGACCGAGGCCGACTGGGACTGGATGTACTCGGTCAACGCGCGCGGCCTGTTCTTTTGCTTGCAGCGCGTGGCGCGCGAGATGGTCAAGGCCAAGTCCGGCAAGATCATCAATATCGCGTCGATCGCCGGCAAGGGCTTCCGCGGCACCTCGAATATCGCCTACGCCGGCACCAAGGGCGCGGTGATCGCGATGACCCGGATCGCCGCCTCACAGCTCGCCCGCCACAATATCAACGTCAACGCGATCTGCCCCGGCGTCACCCGCACCCATATGTTCGAGACGCTGATGCAGGAGATGGTCACGCGGCGCGGCGTCACCCAGGAGGAGGCGGTCAAGCGCCTCGACGCGACGATTCCGCTCGGCCGCTCGAACGAGCCCGACGAAATCGCCAACATGGCGGCCTTTCTGGCCTCGTCCGAATCCGACAATATCACCGGGCAATCATTCAACGTCGATGGCGGCCTCGTCTGGGATTGAAGGAAAGAAACTGGCGCCACGGTCCGATCGCGCGAGAGGCTTGCGCGATCGTTTCCGGCGCATAACTCACGGCAAGGAATTACCCCGGATGCGCGCGAGGGCCGCTTCAAGCTAAGATAGATCGCTATGCTGCGTTTTCTTACCGCCGGCGAGTCCCATGGACCCGAACTGGTTGCGATGGTCGAGGGTGCGCCGGCCGGCTTCGCGATCGATCTCGCGGGGATCAATCACGACCTCGCGCGGCGTCAAAAGGGCTACGGCCGCGGCGGTCGGATGCTGATCGAGAAGGATGAGGTCCGCGTCGTCTCGGGAATCCGCTTTGGCCGCACGATCGGCAGCCCCGTCACCTTTATCGTCGAAAACCGCGACTACAAGAACTGGCAGAAGCGGATGTCCGCCGATCCCGCCGATCGTGGCGAGGCCAAGGTCGTCACGCGCCCGCGCCCCGGCCATGCCGATCTGGCGGGAGTATTGAAGTATAACCTCGAGGATATCCGCGACGTGCTCGAACGGGCCTCGGCGCGCGAGACCACCGCGCGCGTCGCGATCGGTTCGTTCGCCCGCCAATTGCTCGCGCCGTTTGGCGTGCGGGTGCTCGGCTACGTCGCCAGTATCGGTGCGATCGCGGCCACCACGCCGCCCGCACTCGGGCTCGACGATCTTGCGCGCATCACTGAAGATTCGCAGGTCCGGATGGCCGACGCCGACGCCGAGCGCCGCGTTATCGCGGAGATCGATCAGTGCAAACAGGTCGGCGACACTCTCGGCGGCGTCGTCGAAGTAATCGCCGAGGGCCTGCCGGTCGGCCTCGGCAGCCACGTCCAATGGGACCGTAAGCTCGACGGGCGCCTGGCCCACGCGCTGGCCAGTCTGCAGGCGGTCAAGGGTGTCGAGGTCGGCATCGGCTTCGAGGCGGCGCGCGTGCGCGGATCGCAACTGCATGACGAAATTGGCTACGACCGCGAGCTGCGCCGCTTCATCCGCCATTCCAACAACTCGGGCGGCACCGAGGGCGGCATGTCGACCGGCGAGCCGCTGCGGGTGCGCGTCGCCTTCAAACCGCTGTCCACCCTGATGCGTCCGCTCAAGTCGGCCGATATCAGGAGCAAGGACGAGGCGGTCGGCGCGATCGAACGCTCCGACGTATGCGCGATTCCGGCCGCCGCCGTGATCGCGGAAACGGTTGTCGCCTTCGAGCTGGCCGCGCTGTTCCTGGATAAATTCGGCGGCGATTCGCTGGCGGAAATTACCCGCAACTACCAGGGCTACCTCGAGCAGGTGCGCAACTTCTGAGCATGCGCGATCGACCATGGCGCCGAAGCTGATTCTCACGGGCTTCATGGCCACCGGCAAAAGCGCGGTGGCCCGCGCGGTCGCGCAGCGGCTCGGCTGGCGGTTGCTCGATTGCGACGAGCTGATCGTCGCGCGCCGCGGCCAGCCGATCGCGCAGATCTTTCGCGATCACGGCGAGGCCCATTTTCGCATGCTCGAGCGCAATCTAATCGCCGAGATTGCCGGTGAGCGCCGCCATTGCGCGCTATGCGGTAATCCGCGGCCGGCGGTGGTGGCGACCGGCGGCGGTGCGATCGTCGATCCGCAAAATTTCGCCGCGCTCAACCGGGCGGGCGTCGTGATCTGCCTGATCGCGCGGCCCGAAGTGATCGCGCGGCGCATCGGCCCGGCCGCCGCGTCGCGTCCGCTGCTCACCGAGGGCGGCAAGCCGCTCGCCGTCCGTATCGGCGAACTGATCGAGGCGCGCCGCGCCGCCTATGCGCGCGCCCCGGTCACCATCGATACTTCAGATCTCAGCGTGCGCGCGGTCGCCGAGGCGACGATCGCCGCCTACGCTCTCCACGGCAGGGAAAAATGGGCAGCTTCCGCGTAGAACTGGGCGCCAACGCCCATCCCGTCGAGACCGGCGCGGGTCTCCTCGATCGGCTGGGCGCGCGCGCGCTCGCGGCGGGCCTGACCGCCGGCCGCGCCGTGATTGTCACCGACGACCACGTCGCGCGGCTCTACGGCGCGCGCGCGGCTACGGCGCTCGCGGCGGCCGGCTTCAGCGCAAGCATGATCGAGGTGGCGGCCGGCGAGGCGAGCAAATCGATCGCGACGCTCGGCGCGCTCTACGATCGGATGGTCGCCGCGCAACTCGATCGCTCGAGCGTGGTTTTCGCGCTGGGCGGCGGCGTGGTCGGCGACCTCGCGGGCTTCGCCGCCGCAACCTATCTGCGCGGTATCGCGGTCGTGCAGGTGCCCACCACCCTGACCGCGCAGGTTGATTCGGCGCTCGGCGGCAAGACCGGCGTGAACCATCCGGCGGCGAAAAACCTGATCGGCGCGTTCCATCAGCCGCGCCTGATTGTAGCCGACGTCGCTACCCTGGCGACGCTGCCCGAGCGCGAGTTCCGCGAAGGGCTCGCCGAAGTGATCAAGTACGGGGCGATCATGGACGCGCCGATGATCGCCGGACTCGAAGCCGCGATGCCCGCGATCCTGCGCCGCGATCCGGCGCGGCTTGCCGAAATCGTCGATCAATCGTTGCGCCACAAGGCCGCCGTGGTGCAGCGCGACGAGCGCGAGGGCGGCCTGCGCAAAATTCTCAACTTCGGCCATACGATCGGCCATGCGCTCGAGGCTTCGGCCGGTTACGGCAGCTATTTCCATGGCGAGGCGGTGGCGATCGGGATGGCCGCGGCGGCGGCGCTCTCGCGCGCCCATGGCGGTTTGCCTGACGACGAGGCCGCGCGCCTGGTGCGGCTGATCGAGGCCGCCGGCCTGCCCACGCGGATGCCCGCCGGATGGCGCGGGGCGGACTTCGAGCGCGCGCTCAGGCTCGACAAGAAACGCGCCCACGACGGCGTCGAATTCGTCCTGCTCGATCGCCTCGGCCACGCGCTCACGCGCCGCCTGACCTTCGCGGAGATTCTCGCGCCGTTCGCTTGAATCGTGGCGAATGTGCGGGCGCGCCGTGGCATCGCGCGCGGCGCTCAGCTCTCGAAATAGCGGCGCGGATTCTCGACCATCATCGCGTTGACCTTCTGATCGCTGACCCCCGCCTTCTTCAGTGCCGGCAGAATATTCTTGAAAATGTGCGTCGGGTTCCAGTTCTCGATCAGCTTGGCCGTCTTCGCGTCCATCTCCGGCAGACCCTTGCCCTTCCAGCAGGCGACCGAGTCGTGCGACAGCACCAGTTGCTTTTCAAAGCCGACGCCGACCAGTCCGATCAGCGCCGCCAGCCGCAGCCGGTCCGGATGCAGGAAGTCCAGGCCGAAGCGGTCGAAGCCCAGGTAGCATCCGCGGTCGAGCATGTCGGTGTGGTATTTCAGGTCCGACGCGCCGCAGCTATGCCCGATGATCACGCGCGACAGGTCCAGCCCCTCCGAGGCGAACAGGTCGAGCTGCTCGCGGCCCATCGTGCCCTCGTCGGTATGGGTCGTGATCGGCGCGCCGGTGCGTTTGGCCGCCCGCGCCGCCGCGCGCAGGCATTTGTCCTCGTACTCGCTGATCCGGTCCTTGCCGGTGGCGCACTTGATCACCCCGGCCTTGATGCCGGTCTCGCCGATCCCTTCGGTCAGTTCAGTGACGAAGACCTCGGTGATTTCGTCGATCGAGCGCTGCTTGAAGTAGGGCGTATTGCCCAGGTCCTCTTTATACAGGCCGGTCGCGCAGACGATATTGACGCCCGCCGCGTCGGCCACCTCGGCCATGAAGACCGGGTCGCGCCCGATATCGTTGGGGCAGGGATCGACGAACGTGCCGAGACCCAGGTCTTTGAGCTCCTTGAGCCGCTCGATCGAATACTTCAGCGCGCTTTTGCGCTCGAAGCGCGGCGCCTTGCAGTCGAGCTCCCAGCCCGACCATCCGATCAGCAGATGCTCATGCATCAGGGTGGTGCCGAGCTGGTCGGTGCTGACGCTACCGGTGACCGTGTTGATCTTTTTCATGGGCGTGTTCGGCTCCTTGCGCATAGTCGCGTGCGATGGCGTGCGCTCGACCTGTGCCGTCGCTGGGGATGACACCGCGGCGGCGCGAATGCGCTTGCGGCCAACCTAACGCCGCCCCGTCCAGCCCGTCAAACCCGCGCAGAACTGGCTGGATCAGGATTTTCGGCGCCGGATTCCTCCGCACCGGCCGCCGCCTTGCGGCCGTCGCGCCACGAATCGAGCAGGATAATCGCGACGCCCACCGTGATCGCGCTGTCGGCGAGATTGAAGACCGGGTAGCGGAACGCCTCGTGATGAAAGTAGATGAAGTCGATGACCAGGCCGCGCGCCAGCCGATCGATTAGATTGCCGATCGTTCCGCCGAGCACCAGCGCGAAGGCGATCGCCGACAGTCGCGTCGTGGTGCGCCGCACGATCAGCGTGGCGAGCACCGCGATCGCGATCGCCGAGAGCACGACGAAGAAGCTCGCGCGAAACCCGGCCGGCATCGTCGCGAACATGCTGAACGCCGCGCCCGGATTGAGCGTGTAGGTCAGGTCGAGCCAGCCGGGCACGATCGGGCGCATCTGGTAGAGCCGGAAATGCCCGCTCACGTATTGCTTGCTCAACTGATCGAGGACCGTCACCGGCGCGCTGACCAGGGCAATCGGCGCGAGTGTGCGCGTCCATGAGCGCGGACGCACGGGGCGATCCGCCGAAGCCGTCGCCAGACCGCCGATCACCGGGTCAGGCCTGCACGATCGCGCGGCAGCGCGCGTCGAGATCGCCGTCGCCGTCGAAATACTTCCAGCAGCGCTGGCATTTGCGCCCCGCCGCCTTGCGCCCGGCGATGACGATCGGCGGATGCGCGGCGATCCGCGCGAAGCGGCCGTCGGCGCGAAAATCCTCGTTGCCGCCGGCCTGGCCGGTGAGGCTCGCGGCCTCGCTCTCGGCCAGCATCGCGACCTCGGAGACGATGAACAGATCCTGCATCTGCGTGCGGCTCTCGCGCAGCATCGTGGCTAGTCCGTCGCTCTCGGCCGAGACCGCGGCGAGTTCGAGCCGGGCTTCGAGCGGTGCGCCGATTTCGCCCGCCTGGCGCATCGTTTCGAGCACCTTCATCGCCTCGCCGCGGACCTGCAGCAGGCGCTGCCAGCGGGCCTCGAGCTCGGCGTCGGCCAGGCCCGGGTCCGCCGGATGCATCGTCAGCAGATGCACGCTTTCCGCGGTCTTGCCCGGCAGGTAGGCATAGACCTCGTCGGCGGTGAACGGAATCAGCGGCGCGAGCATCCGCAGCAGCGTATCGAGCATCGCGTGCAGCGCGGTCTGCGCCGAGCGGCGCTCGCGCGAATTGGCCGCGTCGCAGTAGAGCCGGTCGCGCGCCACGTCGATATAGAGCGAACTGAGATCGACCACGATGAAATTCAAAATCGCCTGGTAGGCGGCCTGGAACTCGTAAGCCTCGTAGGCGCGCAGCACCTCGGCCTTGAGCCGCTCGGTGCGCGCCAGGATGTAGCGATCGAACTCGAGCAGTTCGGCCGGGGCGACCGCGTCGCGCGCCGGATCGAAGTCGTAAAGATTGCCGAGCATGAAGCGGCAGGTATTGCGAATCTTGCGGTAGGCTTCTCCTACTGCTGTGTAGATCGTGTTGCCGAGCGCGATTTCGGTGGTGTAGTCGAGCGAGGCGTAGACCAGCCGCAGGACGTCGGCCCCGATACGGTTGACGGTGTCGGCCGCGTCCTCGGAATTGCCGAGCGACTTCGACATCTTGCGCCCCTGCTCATCAACCGTCAGACCGTGGCTGATGACGCTGCGAAATGGCGGCTGGCCGCGCTCCGCCACCGCGCAGGCGAGCGACGACCCGAACCATCCGCGGGCCTGCTCGACCGCCTCGAGATAGGCGTCGGCCGGCCACGCGAGTTCCGGGCGGCGGCCGAGCACGGCGGCCTGCGAGGAGCCCGAATCGAACCACACGTCGAGCACGTCCTCTTCCTTGCTGAACGATCCGCCGCCGCATTGCGCGCATTTGAGACCCGCCGGCGTGAAGTCGGCGGCCGGCCGCTCGAACCATGCGTCGGAGCCCGCTTCGGCAAAGATTTTCTCCGCCAGGCGCATCACTTCGTCGTCCAGGCCGACGTGTCCGCACGCCGCGCATTTGAGCGCCGGGATGGGCACGCCCCAGGCGCGCTGGCGCGACAGGCACCAGTCGGGGCGGGTCTCGGTCATGTTACGGATACGCTCGCGCGACCATCCGGGAATCCAGGTCACGCCGTCGATTCCCGCGATCACCCGCGCGCGCAGATTCTCATGGTCGATGCGCATGAACCATTGCTCGGCGGCCAGGAAAATCAGCGGATTCTTGCATCGCCAGCAATGCGGATAGCTGTGCGAGAACTTGTGCGTATGGAGCAGCGCGCCGAGTTCGCGGAGCTTCTCGACGATCGCGTCGTTGGCCTTGAAGACGTTGCGCCCGGCCCATTCGCCCGCCTCGGCGGTGAACATTCCGGCGGTGTCGACCGGCGTGTAGGGCTTGAGGCCGTATTGCGCGCCGACCACGAAATCCTCGTAGCCGTGGCCCGGCGCGGTATGCACCAGGCCGGTGCCGGCGTCAGCGGTGACGTGATCGGCGAACATCAGCATGCCGTCGCGCGCGATAAACGGATGGCGAAAGATGTCGCGGCCGTCGAGCGCGGCCAGTGCGGCGCGATCGAGCGCGACGATCTGGTCGACCGCGATCGCGCATTCTTTGGCGACCGCCTCGGCCAGCCGCGCGGCGACGATGTAATAGAGATCGCCCGACTTGAGCGCGACGTAATCGAAGGCCGCGTTGAGGCTGATCCCCAGATTGGCCGGCAGCGTCCACGGCGTGGTCGTCCAGATCACCGCGAACAGTTGGCCCGCGCGATGGGCGGCGGCGAGTTCGGCGCCCTCGGAATTATCGGCGGCGAGCGCCGCGGGGTCGGTCACATCGGCATTGAGCGCGAAGGCGACGTAGATCGACGGCGAGACGTGATCGCGATATTCGACTTCGGCTTCGGCCAGCGCCGTGCGATCGGCGAAGCACCAATGCACCGGGCGCAGGCCGCGATAGACGTAGCCGCCGGCGACCAGGTTGCGCAGCACGCCGATTTCCGCCGCGTCGTACGCCGGGTCCATCGTGATATACGGATTGAACCAGTCGCCGACGCATCCCAGGCGCATGAAGTCGGCGCGCTGGAGGTCGATCCATTTGTCGGCCTCGGCGCGGCAGAGCTTACGCAGTTCGAGCTTGGAGAGGTCGCGCGCCTTGGCGCCCAGGTCGCGCGAAACCTTGAACTCGATCGGCATCCCGTGGCAATCCCAGCCGGGCACGAACGGCGTGCGCAGGCCGATCATCGAGCGCGATCGCACGACGAAGTCCTTGAGGATCTTGTTGAGCGCGGTGCCCAGATGGACGCGGCCGTTGGCGTAGGGCGGCCCGTCGTGAAGGATCCAGGTCGGGGCGGCGGCGCGCACGGCGAGGATTTGCTCGTAGAGCCGGGCATCATTCCAGCGCTTGAGCATCTCGGGCTCCCGTTTAGGCAGATTCGCCTTCATCGGAAAGTCCGTTTTGGGCAGCTTGAGCGTCGCTTTGTAGTCGGTCTCTGGCACGGGTGCGAGGGCCGCCGGCGCGAGGCCGGCTGGCGCGTCAACTCCTTTTGCTTAACGCGATCTTCAACCGAAATAATCTAGCACAGGATAGCGGATGAACTCGTCCCCGCGCGAGCGCCAGTAGCGCCGCGCCGCGATTTGTCAGCGCGATCGCCCTCTCGTATATTCGCGGCTGATAGTTTATCGCGGGAGAGGATTGTGAACGAAGGGGCAGCGCTGGCCGGCTTGAGAGTTCTTGACCTGAGCGACTATCGCGGGCAGTTGTGCGCGCGGATGCTCGCCGACATGGGCGCCGACGTGATCAAGGTCGAGCCGCCCGGCGGCGACGGCGCGCGGCGGATCGGGCCGTTTGTCGACGACCTGCCGCATCGCGATCGCAGCCTGTTTTTCTGGTTCTACAATCTCAACAAGCGATCGCTCACGCTCGATCTGGAAAAGCCGCGCGGACGGGAGATTCTGCTGAGTCTCGTGCGCGGCGCCGACCTGGTGGTCGAGAGCTTTGCGCCGGGCGTGCTGGCCCGGGCGGGCCTCGGATGGGACGCGCTGCACGCGGCCAATCCCGCGCTGATCCTGCTCTCGATCGCGCCCTTCGGACAGAGCGGGCCGTATCGCGATTGGGCGGCCGACGACACCGTGCTCGCGGCGCTCGGCGGGATGCTTTACGTCAACGGATCGCCGGGCCGTGCGCCGGTGCGGCCGCTCGGCCTGCAGGCCTATCACGCGTCGGCCTATTACGCCGCGATCGCGGTGCTATGCGCGCTGTTCGCGCGCGATCGCGACGGCGCCGGGCAATGGATCGATCTGAGCATGCAGGAGGCGACGGCCGCGGCCGTCGAGCATGTCGCCGGCAGTTATTTCGGCGACGGGCGCATCGAGCCGCGCCGCGGCACGCTGCATTGGAGCCGCTACTTCCGGGTCGGCAAATGCCGCGACGGCTACATCATGCATTGCACGCTCGGCGACTGGACTTCGCTGGTCGAATGGGTGGCCGGCGATGGCAAGGCGCAGGATCTGACGGCGCCCGAATGGAACGACGTGGTCTATCGCGCGACCCACGCCGAGCATCTGTTCGACGTGCTCGACGAATGGGTCAAGGACTATTCGCGTGACGAGTTGCTCGAGCGCGCGCAGACCTTGCGCCTGCCTTACGCGACGGTGCGCCAGCCCGAGGCCCTGCTCGAGGACGAGCAACTGGCGGCGCGCGGCTACTTCGTCGACGTTGAGCATCCGGAACTGGGCCGCACGATCCGCTATCCGGGCGCGCCGTATCTGTTCAACGGATCGCCGTGGCGGGTCTATCGGCGTCCGCCGCTGACCGGGGAGCATACGGCGGAAATTCTGCGCGAGGCGCGAGGCTTCGACGCGGGCGAACTCGCGGCGCTGGCCGCCGCAGGGATTATCTGACGATGGGTGCGACGCCCCTTATAACGAATGCCGCGCTGCCGCTGGCCGGAATCCGGGTGCTCGATTTCACCTGGGTGGTCGCCGGGCCGGTCGCGACGCGGATCCTGGCCGACTATGGCGCCGAGGTGATCAAGATTGAGCGCCGGCCCGGCCCGATCGGTCCGCGGCAGACCGGCCTGCAGGGCGATTTGCATCGCAATAAGCGCTCGATCGCGGTCAACATGAGCCATCCGCACGGCGTCGCGATCGCGCGGCGGCTCGCCGCCCTCAGCGATCTGGTGATCGATAACTTCTCGGCGCGCGTGATGCGATCGTGGGGGATGGACTTCGCCAGCCTGAGCAAGCTCAAGCCCGCGATCGTCTGCGTGAGCATGTCGGGCCTGGGCCATACCGGGCCGCGCGCGAGTTACGTCAGCTACGGGCCGACGTTGCAGGCGCTGGCCGGCTTTACGCGCCTGATGACCGAGGCCGACGGCGAGCCGGCCGGCTACGGCTATTCTTACGCCGACATGTCGGGCGGCTTTACCGGCGCGCTCGCGGCGCTGATCGCGCTGAGGCATCGGCGGCGCACCGGACAAGGGCAGTTCGTCGATCTCTCGCAATTCGAGGCGGTGGTCAGCGTGGTCGGTCCGGCGCTGCTCGATATCGCGGTGAACGGGCGCGAGCAGACGCCGCCCGGCTATGTCTCGCAGGAGGCGCCGGCCGCGCCGCATGGGGTCTACCGATGCCGGCCGCGCGACGGCGACGACGATCGCTGGCTCGCCCTCGCGGTCCGCTCGCAGGCCGAATGGGAGCGCTTTGCCGCCGCGCTCGGCGCGCCCGCGTGGACCGCCGAGGCGAAATTCCGCACGCTTTATTTGCGGATCCACAACCGCGCCGAACTCGACGCGCACGTGGCAGCCTGGGCGGCGGGTCAGGCCGCCGAAGCCGCGATGGCCGACTTGCAGCGCGCGGGCGTCGCCACCGGTCTGGTCGCTAACGGCGCCGATCTTTGCGCGCGCGATCCGCAGCTTCAGGCGCGTAATTTCTGGGGTACCGTCACGCTGGCGAACGGCCGCACGACGCAGGTCACCGGCGTGCCGATGAAGCTGTCGGCCACGCCCGGATCGATTCGCACGCCGTCGCCGGAAATCGCCTCGAGCAACGATTACGTGCTGGGCGAACTGCTCGGCATCGGCCGCGCCGAACGGGAGGCGCTAATCGCCGAAAAAGCGCTATGGCCTTAACTAATCTGGTCGCGTCCGCTTGCGCTAAAGGCCGCATAATTGTTCTACTTCGGGTAGACTCGCGCTGAACGGGACCGCGTGCGGTCCGGATGGACGGAATTTGCTCGCCAGCGTACTTTCCAGCGCCCTTGCCGGGGTCGACGCTTTTGCGGTCGAGGTCGAAGTCGATATCAGCGCCGGCACGCCCGGCTTTCGCATGGTCGGCCTGGCCGAGGGCGCGGTGCGCGAAGCCTACGAGCGGATGAAATCGGCGATCCGCAACTCCGCGTTCGAGTTTCCCAACCGTAAAATCACCATCAATCTGGCTCCCGCCGATATCCGCAAGGAGGGCTCGGCGTTCGACCTGCCGATGGCGCTCGGGCTGCTGGCGGCCAACGGCGTGATGCAGAAGCGCGCGCGGATGCGCGATTACCTGGTGCTCGGCGAACTCGCGCTCGACGGCCGCATCAAGGGGATCAAGGGCGCGCTGGCGACGGCGATTCTGGCCCGGGCGCAGGGTCTGGCCGGCGTGGTCCTGCCGCGCGAGAACGCCGCCGAGGCCTCGGTGATTGGTGAGGGGGTGACGGTACTCGGCGTCGATACGCTGCGCGAGGCCTTCGAGTTCTTCGAGGAGTTGCGCGAAATCACGCCGACCCGCGTCGATCTCAACGAACTGTTCGACGCGGCGAGCCATTACGGAGTCGACTTCAGCGAGGTCAAGGGCCAGGAACAATCCAAGCGCGCGCTTGAGGTCGCCGCCGCCGGCGGCCATAACGTGCTGATGATCGGGCCGCCGGGGTCGGGCAAGACGATGCTCGCCAAGCGGCTGCCGACGATCCTGCCCGCGATGACCTTTGAGGAGGCGATCGAAACCACCAAGGTCCATAGCGTCGTCGGCCTGCTCGAGGGCCGCGCGCTGATCGCGACGCGCCCCTTCCGCTCGCCCCATCATACGATCTCCGATGCCGGCCTGATCGGCGGCGGACCGGTGCCGCGGCCCGGCGAGGTCAGCCTCGCGCATCACGGCGTGCTGTTTCTCGACGAGCTGCCCGAGTTCCGCAAAAACGTGCTCGAGGTGCTGCGCCAGCCGCTCGAAGATAATCGCATCACGATTGCCCGCGTGATGGGCACGATGACCTTTCCGGCCAGCGTGATGTTAATCGCCGCGATGAACCCGTGCCCATGCGGCTTCTACACCGACACGCAGCACGAATGCACCTGCTCGCCGATGATCATCCAGCGCTACCGCTCGCGGATTTCGGGGCCGCTGCTCGATCGGATCGATATCCATATCGAGGTGCCGGCGGTGCGCTACAAGGAGTTGACCGATCGCAACGAGGGCGAGACCTCGACGGCGATTCGCGCGCGGGTCAATAGCGCACGCGGCCTGCAGGTCGATCGGTTTCGCGAGACCCCGTTCTTCTGCAACGCGCAGATGGGCGCGCGCGAACTGCGCGAGCATTGCCAGGTCGAGCCGGCCGGCGAGCGCCTGCTCGAACTCGCGATCAACCGCCTCGCGCTGAGCGCACGCGCCTACACGCGTATCCTCAAGGTCGCGCGCACGATCGCCGACCTCGATGGCGGCGGGCCGATCGCGGCGCATCACCTGAGCGAAGCGATCCAGTATCGCTCGCTCGATCGGATGGCGCTGTGAGGCGGTCGCTTGGCCGAGCGCGCAGCGCAATCTACGGCGAGCCGCATAGCGTGCCGTTGATATCGCATTGCGGCACGATACTGCGGGCGCGCTGATCCTGGTTCAAGCCGTAGATCGCCACGTCGGTCTTAGGCGTCGCGGTGCAGCCGCATAGCTGGCTCGCGCAGCAACTGCATGAGGCCGCGGTTTCGGCCTTGATGATTTCCGAGACATCGCATTTGCTCAGGCCCGAGCAGGCGGTTCCAAGCAGATCGCGGTCGTTGCATTGATCGGTGCACAGCGTCGCGTCGCAGGTATAGCCGGTCTGTACGCCGCTGGATTGCTGGCAGGTGTTGTACTCGTCGCAGACTTTTGCGCAATCGACGCCGCTGCCGACCGGCAAAGTGGTGGTTCCGGGGACATAGAGCGGGCAGCCCACGCCGCCGGGCGCGTCGGGCAGGCAGGTGCCCGGGCTGGGTACGGCCGCCGGCACAGTATTGGCGGCCGGCGCCGTAATCGACGACGATAGGCTGAGCGTATCCCCCGCGATCGATGGCGAGACCGTGACCGGGGGTGGCGGCGGTGGCGGTGCATAGGCGGCCGACCACACCAGGTCACCGCCCAGCGAGCAGACCTGCCCGTTCTGGCCGACTTGATAGGGACCGTCGAAGGCCGGGCACGAGCAATTGCTGATGCCCGGCTTATCGGTCTTGAAGCAGGGCGCGGTCATACATCCGACGTACGGCGCTTGCCCGCAATTGGTCTGGCCGATGCCGTTGGTCGGCACGCAATCGAAGCTGAAGGCCGAGTACAGACCGGTACCGGGGATCAGGGTTCCCTGGTTGACCGAATTGCATACCGGCGCCGAATTGATCGTCCCGCACCGGCTGCCGTCGCTCCCGCATTGCGCGACCGTCGCCTCATACACCGAGTGGTTCAGGATGGCATTGATATCTACGAAGTAGACGCCGTACGGGATCGTGAAGCAGTTGCAGTTCGCGTATTGCCCGTTCGGGGTCAGCTTGCACGAGAGGTCTTCGGTGCCGGTGCTCGGGCCGGAGTAATAGCAGAGCGCGTAGGGTCCGCCGCGGCACGGCAGGAAATTGCTCCCGGTCAGCAGGATATTGGCGTAGGCGGGCCCGTAAGTGGTGGTCCAGTTGGCGGGGTCGCTCCAGAACTGATGCGAGTTCGGGACGAAGTGAACGATCCCGGGTGGTTGCGAGGTCGATCCGCCGCTGTCGCCGCCGCAGCCCGTCGCGAACGTCACGGCGACCAGCAGGAGACACCAGAGCGGCGTCAGCCGGAGTGCACCAAGTCGTGAAATGCCAGCCGCGTGAGCCGTCCTCCGCCGCATCAATGCCATCCGAGATCCTCCCACCGGCGTGGATGTTTATCCTACTGTTTGTTGGAGTCAATCGAAGGCGCTGGGGTGGGCGGAGGCGCGTCGCGGCGGATGCGAATTGAGGGAAATCGGAGCCGACTATATGACGGAAAGGCTAAGCTCCGCGAAATTGACGAGCTGTGAATTATTTTTTCGTGCAAACGGAATGGCAAAGCCCCCTGGTGCAGGGTAAACCCGTTGGGGCATTTAATTCTTGAGCAATTAGAACGGCTCGAGCGCGTGACGGCTTAATCAAACGCAAGACGGGGGCCATGCGCGGGTTGGACGGATGGGCGCGCCGTTGACAACGCCGCGGCTCTCACCTAACTTCTCTAGCTTGGAACCACTTCCTTTGCCGATTACGTGGAGACCTCCCTGCGCGTAGTCGTCATCATCTACCACCAGCAATCTTTTAATCATGTTTGACACGCTGAGCGATCGCCTCGAAGGCGTCTTCAAGAGGCTCAAGGGCCAGGGGCGGATCACCGAGCGCAATATCGAAGAGGCGCTGCGGGAAGTCCGGCTCGCGCTGCTCGAGGCCGACGTCAATATCCGGGTGGTCCGCGACTTCATCGATCACGTCAAGCAGAAGGCGCTGGGGCAGGAGGTGCTGCGTTCGCTGAGCCCGGAGCAGCATCTGATCAAGTTTGTCGCCGCGGAACTGTGCGAGGTGATGGGCGGCAGCGCGCGCGAGATCGATCTGAAGGTCAAGCCGCCCGTCAAGATCATGCTGGTCGGCCTGCAGGGCTCCGGCAAGACCACCTCGCTGGCCAAGCTGGCGCGCTTTCTCAAGGCCGGGCGCAAACGCCATCCGCTGCTGGTTTCGACCGACGTGCGGCGGCCTGCCGCGATGGAGCAGTTGCGCATCCTGGGCGCGCAGATTGGCGTGCCGGTGGCCGAGAGCCGCGAGACCGAAGACCCGGTCGAGATTGTGAGCCGTGCGCTGATGCGGGCCGACGTCGGCGGCCACGACGCGTTGCTGATCGATACGGCCGGCCGGCTGCAGATTGACGACGACCTGATGGAGGAGTTGTCGCGGCTCAAGACCGCCGCCACGCCCCATCATACGATCCTGGTGGCCGACGCGATGACCGGGCAGGACGCGGTCAACGTGGCGCAGGGTTTTCACGATCGGCTCAAGCTGTCGGGGCTGATTCTGACCAAGCTCGACAGCGATGCGCGCGGCGGCGCGGCGCTCTCGGTGCGGGCGATTACCGGCGCGCCGATTCTGTTCGCCGGTATGGGCGAGAAGCTCGACGCCTTCGAGGTCTTCCATCCAGACCGGCTGGCGTCGCGCATTCTGGGCATGGGCGACATGCTGAGCCTGATCGAAAAGGCCCAGCAGAACTTCGACCAGTCCAAGGCCAAGGAACTCGAGCGCAAGCTCAAGAAGAACGAATTTACGCTCGAGGATTTCGCCGACCAGCTCAAGACGATTCGGCGCATGGGATCGATCGGCGACCTGATCGGCATGATCCCGGGGCTCAAGAAGCTCGCCGGGCAGGCCGACTCGGCCGAGGCCAAGCGCGAAATCGGCCGCGTCCAGGCGATTATCGATTCGATGACCAAGCAGGAGCGCCGCAACCATTTGATCCTCAACGGCCGGCGCCGCGCGCGGATCGCAACCGGCAGCGGCACCTCGGTCCAGGACGTCAACCGTTTCATCAAGCAGTTCGAGCAGACGCGCAAGATGATGAAGAAGATCACCCGCATGGGGCCGGGATCGGCGTCGATGATGCGCGGGCTTAAGCTTGGGAGCTAGAATAGGACAGGAGATCAGGAACAGAGACTATGGCACTCGTTATCCGACTGCGCCGCCATGGCGCCCGCAAGAAGCCTTTTTACCGTATTGTGGTGAGTGATTCGCGATCGCCGCGCGACGGCCGGTTTGTCGACCAGATTGGCACCTACGATCCGGCGTTTGATCCGCCGAAGGTGACGCTCAAGCACGCCCAGGCCGAGCAATGGCTCAAGTCGGGCGCGCAACCCAGTGACACCGTAAGGAAACTGATCAAGCAAGCGACAAGCGCCGCGCAAACAGCCTGACCGCTCTCAGGGAGCCAGCCATGAAGGAGCTAGTCGAGTTCCTGGCGCAGCAGTTGGTAAACAACCCGGACGCGGTGGAGGTCAAGGAGACGCAGGGCGACACCGCCTCGGTGCTCGAGCTGCGCGTGGCCAAGGAGGATCTCGGCCGCGTCATCGGCAAGCAGGGGCGCACGGCCAAGTCGATGCGGACGATCCTCAACGCTGTGGCCTCGCGCACCAACCGCAAAGTCGTGCTTGAGATTATCGAAGAGAAATAGCCGGTGATGGGCGACGCCGACCGGCTCACGCCCGGCCCTTGCGGCCCGGCGCCATCCGCCGCGCCCGGCCTGATCAGGGTCGGGCTGATCGGCGGCGCGCACGGCCTGCAAGGCGCATTGCGCATCCGCCTGGACAATCCCGACTCCGCGACGCTCGCTACTCTGCGTCGTGTGTTCGTGACGCCGGCGGGCGGCGGCATCGGCGCGCGCGAGTACGGCTTGCTCCGCGTCGCCCGGATCAGCCGCATGACCACCCGGATGATGCTCGAAGGGGTGGGCGACGCGACGGCGGCCGAGGCGCTGCGCGGCGCGGTGATCAGCGTCGCCAGCGGCGACTTGCCGGCGCCCACGCCCGGCGAATACTACCATTACGAAGCCGTCGGATGCGCGGTCGAGACGCTCGACGGCCAGCGCATCGGAGTAATCGAAGAGATCTTTGCGACCGGCGCCAACGACGTCTGGGTGGTGCGCGACGGGGCGCGCGAAGTGCTCGTCCCGGTGATCGACAATGTGGTCAAGTCGATCGACCTGGCGGCGCGCCTGATGCGTATCGAGGCGGTGCCCGGACTGCTCGACTGACGCGCGCGCGGCCCGCGCCGCTCGCTATAATCCCGCCATGGACTTTCACGTCATAACGCTCTTTCCCGAGATGTTCGCGGCGCTCGACGCGGCGCTGATGGGCCGTGCGCAAAAGGGCGGACTGGTCGCCGTGCATGCGCATAATTTGCGCGAGCACGGTCTCGGCAACTACCGGCAGGTCGACGACACGCCGTACGGCGGCGGCAGCGGGATGGTGATGCGGCCGGAGCCGATCGCGGCGGCGATCGACGCAGTGGCGGCGACGCGGCCGGGGCTGACGAAGATTTTGTTGACGCCGCAGGGCGAGCGCTTCGACCAGCCGCTGGCGCGCGAGCTGGCCGCCACCTGCGCGGGCGGAATCATGCTAATCGCGGGGCGCTACGAGGGCTTTGACGAGCGGGTGCGCGAGCTGGTCGATCGCGAAGTCTCGATCGGCGACTACGTGCTGAGCGGCGGCGAACTGGCCGCGATGGTGGTGATCGAGGCGGTGGCGCGGCTGGTGCCGGGCGTGCTCGGCAATGCGGAGTCGCTCGACGAGGAATCGTTCGGCGCGGGCAACCTGCTCGAATATCCGCATTACACGCGGCCCGAGGAGTTTCGCGGGATGCGCGTGCCGGAGATTTTGCTGAGCGGCGACCATGGCAAGATTCGCGCGTGGCGCGCGGCCGAGGCGCTGCGGCGCACCGCGCGGCGGCGTCCCGAGCTGGTCGCCGGGCGGCGCGGCAAGCCTGAACCGTGAGCGCGCTGTTCGTCGCCCTGATCCATTATCCGGTGGTCGATCGCAACGGCCGGATCGTCACGAGCGCGATCACCAGCCTCGATATCCACGACCTGGCGCGGGCCGCGCGGACCTACGGCGCCAGCGCGTTGTTCGTCGTCCATCCGATGGCCGACCAGCGCGAGTTTGGCGCGCGCGTAATCGACCATTGGAAGGACGGCAATGGCCGGCGCTTCGATACGCGCCGGCGCGAGGCGCTCGAACTGGTGCATCTGGTCGAGAACCTCGACGCGGCGCTCGCGACGGCCGCAGCGATCGCGGGCGCGCGTCCGCTGATCGTGCATACCTCGGCGCGCACCGAGGGCGGTGTCAGCTATGCGCAGTTGCGCGCGCGGATGGAACGCGACGACGGTCCGCCGATGATGCTGCTGATTGGCACCGGCTTCGGGATGGCGCCGGCGATGCTCGAGCGGGCCGATATCGTGCTCGCGCCGATCCTCGGGCCCGACGCTTATAATCATCTGTCGGTGCGCGCGGCGGCCGGGATCATTCTCGATCGCCTGCGCGGCCATTGAGCGGAGCGCGGCGCGCGCGCCCCAACATGCGGGCGGCGCATATTCCAATGGGCACGCCGGTGCGATACTAGGCTCTGGCGGCGCACGCGGAGCGCATGGAGTAACGTACGGACTGACGAAGCATGAAACTGATTGCCGACCTGATGGTGTTTATCGGAGCGATCCTGCTGACGGCGGGAACCGACCTCGTGATCGAAACGGCGGGGCAGAATCTCGCGCAGGTGGGCGGACTGCTCGGCGTAATCGTCTCGGTGGTCGGCGTCTCGATGCTCACTGCCGGCATCCTGACCAATCGCGGACTGATCGCGCGGGCCCGCGAGCAGGAGCGCGAGGCGGACGCGGCGCGGATCGGCGGGGCCGGCGGTGGCAAGCGCGGCTGAGCCGGGTCGCTAGGGAACCTCTGCGCAAGTTAGGTTGTCATTCTGAGCGCAGCGAAGAATCCC